>JAEIGA010001526.1_pt1 | contig 36177 bp, 66 predicted proteins | sample 9270691 | NCBI WGS metagenome assembly JAEIGA01 (sample SAMN17057246, study PRJNA624740) | gut metagenome | biome: biome; isolation source: fecal sample | host: Bos grunniens | place: China: Xizang | collected 2019
CGCACACAAGCAAGGGCAAACCGCTTTTGTTTGGGGGGTGCGGTTATGTAGTGTAAGGCTACAAAAGACCGCACACAAGCAAGGGCAAACCGCTTTTGTTTTGGGGGTGCGGTTATGTTAAGCAAAAATTCGCATAAAGTAAGAGTTTTTTCTACGGAGTTTTGAACTATTACTTTATTATATAATCAAAACTCACACATTTGTTTATAGCGCTTTATGCGTTTATAATACTGAGCCGTAACGGATATTACGGCGGTATCTCGTAACCTATACGAGCGACGGTCGGCTATGAGCCACAATATGCGGAATTAAGCCCTTATTGTACCGAGTTGGTGAAAATCGGGACAGGTTTGAGCCTATGAGCCTAAATGCGTCTTGCAGAACTGATGGCTATACACAAAAGGTTTATGAGCCTTTTAATGTCGGTATTAGAAACGCCTTAGGGCGTATAATCTTAGGATTTTTCTATCGCCAAGCGCATTGAAAGGGTAGTAAACTGAGTAATGCGAATAAAAACTAAATATTAGAATTGTATCGGGTGGCTTGTAGTTATGAGATGCACGCCATTGGTATAGTTCATCATTGATAGAGCAACCGAGCGTTTAGTTATGAGCGTTCGGTTGTTTCATTGAGTGATGAACTCAAAAATTATAAAAAGGAGTGCTTGAATAATGGCAACAATGCAAGAATTAAAGGCACAGGCAGAACAACTTTTGGAGATGGCGGATAACGCCGAAACTATCGCTGATAAAAAGCGATTTGAAGAAGAACTTGAGCAGAAAATCAATGAGCATAATGCTGAATCGAAATCGATTTGTTATGCTCGTTGTAAGGAAAGCGGTGACGCTATGAAAACCGCTATCACTGAGTTCTTCTATCCTGCTATCAAGGTTAAAGAAACCGTTGATAAGGATACCAAAGCGGTAATGAGAAACATTATCGACTGTGTAAAGCCCATTGATTTAGGCGACTTACACAAGAAACTTAACGGCATAGGCGCCGATAAGTTATGGTTCAACTATGCTGAAAAGTTGAACTTCTATCTCACCGTAAAAGCGGCTAATGAATTAGGCGCTAAGGTGAACTCTGACGCGTTCAGAATGCAAGACATCTCCAAGCAAATTGATATGGGTAAAAATCCCCTATCGAACACAAGCATACTCAAAACTTTGCAAACCGTTGTTACGGCTATGTTGGGCGAGGGCTTTAATGCTACATCGCACGATGTGAAGTATTTGATGTATGTTTATGCACAGGATAATCGCAAGAGCAAGACTTCGATTACTGCGGCTAATCACAAGACCTTGCGTGGTTATCTTAAAAAGGTCTGCTATCGTATCCTTACCAATGGCACAGGCTACGAAGTAGAACAGCGAGAAATCAAGGAATAATCCTTGATTTTCGAGCTTCTCTAAGGTTTATTATTGATAGAGCAACCGAATGCAATAGTGTTCGGTTGTTCACTTGAGTAATAAACTCAATATAATTATGAAATAACGGGAGGTTTTTGCTATGAGCTTTGAAGCATTTAAAGCGAGTGTAAACGCTCTTATTGCAAAAGCGGGCGGTGGAATAACCGTTGATTTTTCCACAGACGAAGAACAAGGCAAGCACTTTGCTAATTGTTCTGAGGGAACCACGATTATCGGAAATCGTGAATGCAAACGCGTTGAAGTGCGTTGGGGTTCAGGTCATAAAAGCCTCGCGTGTATTTAATGAGTATAAAAGCGTGGTTTTATTACCTTTGTTATAATTCCATTTTTCGCTGAGTTTTTTTGTTTTCCTCAGCGACTCCTTTCTTTAACGAGCTCACACCGCCCATCCCTGTGAGCTCGTTTCTTTATAACAAAATTTAATTTTACATAATCGGGGGTTTTTCTTATGTTAGGTGAAGTGGTTTTTGGTGTGATTTTTACCGTAGCTCTTGTGGGTGCTTTTTGTTTACTGTTCACTTTCGGTGAATGGATTTTTTACTTTGCTTATGAAAACTTCCCTCGTTTTTCTAAATGGTGGGATAAGTTTTGTGAGTCCCTGCCTGATTGGGATGAAAGCGAGGAATGTTAAATGGATTTTAATATAGAAGATTATAACAATCCTTTTACTGAATTTGTAATGCACTGTTCTACAGAAGAGGAAGCCCTGATATTTTTGGAATATTTACATAAACAAGGGCGTAGTTGGAGCGGTGGGGAAAGTTATCTCAGTTTTACGGCTTTTAATAATTACAGAGAAGATACTTGTTATTATTTTAATCACGGAACATACGGTAGTTTATCATATGCTAAAGATGAGGGATGTGTCATCTTAGAGTTTAGAGATTTTTTTAATACTGAACCTATCAATGAAGATAATAAAAGTCTTGATGATTTTCTTAATAAATTTCAAATAAAAGGGTGATTTTTATGGCACGAGTAGCGACGGTTTATGATGGTCAGCCTGAGCCTTTTTACTATAATGTCAGGTTTGTTATCAGAGCAACAGGTGTCAAGCTTACCAAAAGTTTTGAGTCGGAATATATGGCTTATAAGTTTGTAAACAAGTTAAAGCACAGCAAACGCTGTATTTTGACTTCGTACCCGAACTTTAAATAAACAATATAAAGGGGAGTTTTTATTATGAGTATTGTTTGGGAAATCTTAGGATTTTTCGCTACTGTGATTTGGGCGGTGTCTAACATTACCGCTATTGTTATGATGACGGCGAGGGAAATGTACGAGGATTATATCGATGGTCAATGTTTTATCGGTAAAATTTGCGCCAACATCTTTTATGCGCCTGCTTGGTTTTTTAAAGGACTGCGTTTATTGGTTCTTCGTGTAATCAGATAGGGGTGTGCTTAGTATGCAATATAAACATCGAATTCAAATATCAATGAGCGACCGTGATATACCAAGGGAAACTGCCGTGGTTATCATAAAAACAAAATCAAATCTTGACAAAGTTGTTGAGGAAATCAACGAAGCCTTTAATAGTTTTGATGTGGCAGAAGATGGTTCTGAAGAGTATCGCGCAGACGGTTGGAGTATTGAAACTTTTGTTGATTACTTGAGGTTTAGATACAAACATTGGAGTATTGACTGGGATACGTCACCCGACGCGGAAATGGAACTTACTGGTTATTAACTATTGGGTATAAAATTTATTGGTAATATTAGGAGTTGTTAATATGACAGAAAGCAAATTTGATAAGTTTTATGATTTTATCTGTAAATACGCAATATTTCCACTCGCATTGGCATTTATTTTTACACTCATATCACTTGGTGTTTTCTATATATTCCACATTGAGTGGATGTGGGCTGTATGGACTGCGTTTATTCTTGATATTATCTCAAGTATTTGGTTGCTTATACTGATTATCTGTATGATAACCAATATGATTATTGAACACCGTGAATATAAAGCATTCAAAGCACAAGAGTTTCGATGCAATACCTGCGACCGTTATCACAGTGATGAATTCGAGCCCGCCTGTTATGAGTGCGAAAACGGTAGTAAATATCAGCATATTTTAATCGAAAAATACGAAAGCGAGGAATAACTGATGACAAGAGAAAACATCGTAAGTATAATTTGTAAACAAACTTTTATTTCACGAGGCGCAGTTAATCATATCGTCGATGTTATGTTGGATAGCATAGGCGATGCTTTGGCTCGTGGCGAAAAGGTTCAGTTCACAGGGTTTGGCACCTTTGAGCCAAAGAAAAGAAATGCCAGAGTAGGTAGAAACCCACACACCAAGGAGGCTGTGCCAATTCCTGCTCGCATCATTCCAAGTTTTAAAGCTGGGAAAGATTTGAACGCAAAAGTATGTCGTGATATTAAGAAATAAAAGGGGTTTTTATAATGAAAAAAATAATAACTTTAAATTCACTTTCTGATTTAGGCGAAGCTTGGGGTATTACCCCAAAACAACCCAAAGAATCTAAGCCACGAAAGTGCTTCAGATGTGGCGGTGAAATGCGTGCCGTTGAGGGTACGAATGTGTTTGTGTGCACTGGCACTAAGAAAGATAAAGATGGTAAAATAAAACAATGTATGAACCGTCTTATCGTTGGTGTGAAGGGAGCATAAGTATGAAAGCGACGGGTATTGTAAGGCGAATTGATGACTTGGGGAGAGTTGTAATCCCAAGGGAAATTCGCCGTAGTTTAAGAATTAAAGAGGGCGACCCTCTCGAACTATTCACCACGCCTGATGGTGGTGTAGTGTTCCAAAAATATTCTGCGTATGACGAGTCTGAGTGGAGTAGGTTAAAGTTTATGCTTCGTAAGATTATGCCTAACACCGCGTTTGCTATTCTGGACTGTTATGGTGAGAACAAAGCATTTACCAATAGAGAAATCGGTAATATCGATTTGGAGAAGCTCAAACTCGATAGCTGTCAGTATTCATATCACCCGATTTATAGTCAAGGCGACACCGTAGCATACCTTGTTGTAGGTAACGCTGGATGCGAATCCGACCGGGTAAGTATTGCGATTGGTGTAATGCAAGAGTTTCTCGATGTTTAGAGAGATAATATGAAACCATCTGATATAAACTTAATTAAAACTTGCGACGCCTGCCCCGAACAGTATGATGCCTATAACATAATAACTAATGAAAAGATTGGTTATTTAAGGCTTCGGGGCGGGTGTTTTACTGTTCAAAACGCAAATAACAAAACAATAATTTCCGCTTATCCGTTAGGAGACGGGATGTTCACTCCCGACGAGCGCGAGGGTTATCTAAATATGGCAAAGGAGTTTCTTGCTATTTATTATTATGAGGATTCTCAGCATAAACCCGTCGGAGAATATTTTGAAGAATAGTAGGTTGAATGTATGAAAAAATTTTTTGCAATTCTTTTATCTCTTCTTATTTGTGTGTCTTTATGTGCTTGTGCTGCGGAGCCGAGCGAAGAAAGTCTTAATTCAAATATAGAGGCTCTTAATTCTGAAATTGCATCTCTTGAGGCTGAGAGAAACGCATTAGAAAATGAAGTTATCGATACCAAAGTTGAAAAAGGTACGGCAAAATATGTTATAACTTTCAATATTAGACAGGTTCATTATTCATTAGACATTTCCGAACATTTTAAAGATATGGCTAACGATGTTTCTTTACAAGTTCCTGTTGATAAAGAATATTACGATAGCGTTAAAGTCGGAGATGTTATCGATGATAGTTTTAGAATGGGCTCATTTGTTTTCAAGGGTTCGTTTGGTAGTTGGAAGATTACGGTTAAAGATAAGTCAATTCAGTAAATTTTACAAGTAATTTAGGGGGTAGGCTATGCTACATTCATATCAGAAACCATTAAGGGGTAATAAAATCGGTGTAGTTTTCGGTTCTTTTGCACCGTTACATCAAGGTCATTTAGATTTGATAATGCAGGCGAAAAAACAAAACGACGGTGGGTGTATCGTAGTTGTATGCGGATACGACGGCGACAAAGGCGAACCTTTAATGCCTCATAATAAAAGGTATAGATATGTCAGGGAATTTTTCGCCGATGACGATTTAGTAGCAGTATATGCCATCAATGATACAGAAATTGGTATTGATAATTATCCCGACGGCTGGGATGGCTGGATGGAAGAATTCAATAATATATTCAAGAAAGCCACCAATATGTTTGGTTATGATAATGAGGATTTAGGTCTGAGTAGACCTGAGAGAGTGTGGTATGTCGGTGATGAAAATTATTATCACGATTTACGCAATCGCTTTAACGAAGAAGCTGTGTTGGTTGATAGACAAGCGACAAATCCTATTTGCGCGACAATGATTCGTGATAATCCAATCGCTAACTGGGACAAGATAACATTTCCTTTCCGTAGGGTTTTTAGCACAAACATTCTAATTTGCGGAACTGCATCTGAGGGTAAGTCTGTAATGACAGCAGACCTCGGTAAGTATTTTAACGCGCCATACAGTTGGGAGTGGGCGAGAGACTATATGAAAGAGAGTTGTGTGTCCGATTGGGAGCTTGATGGCGCGGACTATATGGCTTTTCTTGAGGGTCAGTACAATCTTAACAAGAAACTTATTAACTCTCCTGCAAACCACGGCGTATTTTTCGCAGACTCAGACTCGATGGTCACTCGAATGTATGCTGAATACTATGCTAAAGATGAGAGTTGCGCGTTGACTCAAGATGAATTCGAGAAAATTGCTATTATGGCGGATGAATTAGCAGCAAAATCCAGATGGGACAAGATATACCTATTATGTCCACACGGGGTTTTTGTTGACGACGGCGAGCGATTTATGGCGCACTCTGGTATGAAAGAGCGACAAGAGTTATTTGAAATCTTGTGTGAGAATATAAAACGCACTGGAAACTGGGATAAAGTTACGGTGCTTGACGGCGGTTATTGGAGTAACTTCCAAAAGATTGTTGAAGAAGTAAAGGGGATTATCGAATATGGTAATTAAGGACTGGTTTTTAAAACATTTTTGGAACGGGTATTCGGTATTTGAAAGATTGTTTTTAGCATCAATGCTTCTCTTACAAATTACCGTATTCGTTTTACAACCCGATAATATTTTAAACATTATTGCAGGTCTTGCCGGTGTGGTTTCTGTAGTTATGTGCGCTAAAGGTAGAACTATGTTCTACTTCATTGGTTTTATCCAAACAGTTACATATCTGGTTTTAGCGTGGCAAAACAAATTCTATGGTGAAGTCTTAGAAAATTTATTTTACTTCGTTACAATGATATGGGGTATTTTTGTTTGGAAATATAACTCCATACAAAACAAAGACGGCACTGAAGATGTGTTGGCTAAGAAATTTTCTACAGTTCAATGGATTATAGCTATTATTGGTACGGTTATATCGACAATAATGATGGGTTACTGGCTAAATTCAATAGGCAGTGCTCAAGCATATACTGACGCCGCTACAAATGTTATGGCGATTTTTGCGCAGATTTTAATGGTTCGCAGATATCGTGAGCAGTGGATTTGGTGGCTGGTTATAGACTTGTTATGTATTAAAATGTGGTTCGTGGCTGGCAACTGGTCGATGGTGGCTATGTATATTGCGTGGACTGCTAATGCTGTTTACGGATGGTATAACTGGAGTAAGCTTAACAAAGAACAATCGAATGTCGCGGAAGCCACTATAGCTTCTTGGGCATCAATAGAGGGATAAAACGGGAGTTTTATTTTTAAATTTTTAAATTAAATAATAACGGGGTGATAACCAATGTATAGTGCAAATGCAAATATTCAAGTTGAACCAAAAGATATTTGGGAATATTTTAACGAAAATCGTAATGAGTTACTTACTGATATGGTGAGTGTCGCAGAAAATGGTGACTTTGATGTCATAATTTATCTCACAAGCGACGATGATAAACCTTGCTTGATAGTGGAATCAAGCAATTGTGAGACCAAAGAATTTAATATTAAAGATGAAGAAAGTTGTGAAGTTATCGCAGCAGAGGTCTACAATATTTATCTTACTGACCGAATTATAGAAGTGATTACAATAGAAGATATAGAAAGCGAAGCGGTTGAAATGGATACTGATGATATCATCAGCGAACGGGAATCAGACCTTGATTGCTTCGTCTTAAGATTTTTGGAAGATGTACTTGGTGAAGACCCTGTTCTTTATTCAGATAAAATTGACGATATTGTTGAAGATTGTAAAGAGCGTTTTCTTGAACATCTTTATCGTAAACATAAATTAAGTATATATCGTCCGATGGAACTCGAAGATGACGAGGGTGTTTTCTTTGAGGAGTATCCATATGAATGTATGGAATTTGAAACTAACCCCTTATATGACAAAGAAAAATAGTCTTAATGACTATTTTTTATAGCGGCATAGCCGCATTTACAAAAACCGTCGAAGAACTCCCCGTTTCGGCGGTTTTTTGCCCACTATGGCTCGACCTCCTCGTGGTGTGGGTGGACTTTGACTAACGGAGTACATTGAATAAAAGGAGAATATCCAAATGGCAAAACTTTCTATCACAGGCGATGCAGTTGTAATTACTTCTGCGATTAAACTCGAGGACATCCGTACTATTGAAAAGTACAACAAGGCTGCCCTCACTATCACCGAGGAAGTTGACGGCGAAAAGATTCCCGTGTTCTCAGTATGCACAGGTTCTAAAGGCGAAATCAACCAGTTTGGCGCAACTTTCGCTTCCGCAACTCGCGATGATAAGAAGTTTGCTCAGATTACCCTTTGCATCTGCGGTGCCGCAGACGATGTAAAGGCTTGGGCTGCTGATAAGTATGGTAAGGCGCTTCTTCGTCTTAACCAGCTCGAAGCGATGATTCCCACGGTTCTTGAGCAGATTGCTGCTGAAAAGACAGCAGTTATGGCTAATATTACTGTTGTTCAGTAATTAAGTCATCACCATAGGGGCGGTAATTCCGCCCCTCAATTATTTCAATTCCGTAAAATTTATACTTAAAGGAGAATTTTGTAATGATTCAGGTAATTGTAGGTAACAACGTTAAGCGTAGCACAGTTGTAGTTTCTCCCGAAGCTACTCTCCGTTCTGTTCTCGAAGAGAATAATATCGATTATTCTCGTGGTGTTATGCACCTTGATGGCGCTTCTTTAAACCCCGGCGACCTCGATAAGAGCTTTGCCGATATGAACATCACAGAGAAATGTTATCTTTTAAATGTTGTTAAGGCAGATAATGCAGCTTAAATAGCTCATCTGTCAAATAACATAAGATAAATATGTCGGGGCGTAATATAGTTACGCCTCGGCAAATCAAAACCCCGCCGTTATGTAGATTGCGGGGTTTTCTACGGGAGGTTGGCGGAATTGGCAGACGCATCGGATTTAAAATCTGATGGTAGCAATACCGTATCAGTTCAAGTCTGATACTTCCCACCATAAATATTAAAATTAAAAGGAGAGGTGCTCAGTGTTTAGACAACCAATTGCTAATACAGCGCTAACATCTGATGCTGCTAATAATTATTTTACGCATATTCAAGGCGGAACTTATAACGGAGATGCTACATTTCTCTCTACTCTGAGAGCACTAATAGCACCTCGTATGTCAGAAGGAGAGTCCTTATTTTTACAATTTAGTAATTCTAATTATGGCGAGGACACTCTTAAAAATAATACTCCTAATCGAATTATTGACGAAATATGCCGAAGTATGAATGTAGAAAACAATGGAGTTATTCACATTCACAATGTCAACAGTGTAAGACAAGACGATAATACTATATGTTTAGATATTTTAAAATCAAATTTTGCCAGAGTGAAAAAGGGTTGGAATAGATTAACAAAAGTGACAGACCTTTTTAGAACGCAATTTTATACACTTTGCTTTGTAAACCCAGATTTAAAGTCAGTTGTGGTGTTCGTAGACAGTTTGAACACAAGTAAAATGCACTACTTACAATGTGCTATTCTTGGCTTCTTCCCTTGGTATTTTAGCCCAGAAAAAGGCGTGTCTCAGGAAGAAATGAATCTTATTAACACCTTAAGAGGCAAAGACCCTGACGCATATTCAAATTGTATTGCACAACTTGCCGAGAGGTATGATTTTAGAACCGAGAGAATTAAACAGTTGCTTGCGGGGTTTGAAACCAGATTTGAACGCCTTGAGTGCGAAAGAGTTCGCAATGAAATTCAACACACTCTCAATACTTTGCGTCGTCTTCAAGATGATATTTCAAACCAGCTTCAAAGAAAGAATGATTTTGAAATTCGCCTCTTGGGATTAGAAGCAAAGATTGCGTCTGGTGGAGAAGAGTCTGAGATAATGGATTATTTTCTTCATAATCGCAAACTTGATTTGATATATGTAGATGACCGTATCCTTGAGTTCATCGTTAAAGACTATATCACATATTTTGATGAAGATGTAGCGAGACGAACAATTGATAACTCAAGTAGTTATGTGTATGACTATATTGAGGATTTCTCAGAAGAAGATGTCAAGAAGTTGATGTACGCAATCTTTATAAATCAGGACATTAAAATCAAAGTTTGTGCCGCTTATAGATTCCGACTAAATGGTAGCGTTGAAGCTATGGATGGTTATAGCTTTGGTAATGATTATAGAGAGTATATGCCCAATCCTCATATCCAAAGATATAGTTGTATGGGTAATTATATCAGAGCGATTGATGATGCGTTAATAAAACACGATTACATATCTGCGCTCGAGCAAACCATTGCGTCGGCTAAAAGTCTTAACTTCACAGATAGTAAGGTGATGGAGGCTTTTATGGGTGACTTACTCAGTAATCGTCGCTGGCTTGAGTTGCCTGATGGTTCGGTTGTTACACCTACCGAAGCATTAAAATGGATAGATGACCAAAATCGTGGTGAATAGGGGGAGTATAAATGAGTAAGGTAATTAAGCTTACAACAGAGCAAATACAGGAATGTCGAAAAGATTTCGATATGGCGCTTTGCACAATGAAACTTGCTGATGGTAAGATTTCTTTCAATAAAACCATCACTTGTCCGAATGAGAAAGCGACTTTATATTTTGACCCAATCGCTTGGCGTAAAATGCAGACACTTATTAAAGAGTTCGATAAGGAAGTTGCTTGGCACGGTGTTGCATATCGTGGCGAAGATGAAACTAAGAACGAATATTATATCAACGATATTTTAGTTTATCCCCAGAAAGTTACTGGCGCAACAGTGAACACTGACCAAGAAAAATACGAAATGTGGTTAATGCAACACGAAGATGAAGTATTTAACAATATTCGTATGCAGGGACATTCTCACGTTAATATGAGTGTATCTCCGTCTGGCGTAGATGAAACGCATCAATCTAAAATTCTTGACCAACTCGAAGATGATATGTTCTACATATTCTTAATTTGGAACAAGTCTGGTGCAAAGTTTATTAAGATTTATGACCTTAAAAAGAATATCCTATTTGAAACAAGTGATACCACTGTTGAAATTCTTGACGATGGCTCAGGTGTTGATGAATTCTTAGCTGATGCCAAGAAGATGGTAGACGATAAACCCACCACCCCCACATACTCTGGCGGTTATGCTGGATATCATCAGGGCGGTTATGGCGGTTATTATGGTGGTTATAACGGAAGTTATAGCAAGCCTACCGAAAAAAAAGAAGAGCCTAAAGCTGATGATAAATCAGGTGGTAAGGTCGTGAGTTTTAAGGAACAATATGACCAAGAACATAGCAAGGGCGGTTCTTCAAGCACTTACGGTAAAAACGGTAAACGCAAGGGTAAGCGTAAAAAAAAAAGAAAACATCGCTAAACCCACAAATACACAGTTGACGGTATTTGATGATTATTATGATGATGACCCGTTCGGATACGGGGACGGTCATTGTTGGTAAGGTGATGTTTGATGACGAGACAAGAATTCTTAGATACTATTAATAACGAAGAAAGTCTTTTGCATTTTTGTTATGAGGAAAACTTGGGTGTTTGCGACGAAGTATATAGTCAAGAGGGAATGGATGAGTATCTGAATGAACATCTCGGAGACATTATAGATGGTTATAATTGGCGAGACGTACTATCGATTCTTGAAGGTATACCGACAGGGTACGACTATTATATCAAAAATGAATATGCTTGGATGGAGTTCTATGGTGTAGATGACGATGTATTTGAAGAGCTTAAAGATGAAGTTCTTCAGATTATGGACGATGGCGGATATTGGGATGACGAGGAAGAAACTATTTACGACGATATCGTTTCTCCGTTAGAGGAAATTATCATACCGTTTGGGGACGATACACCTGACGAGTTCGAAGTTGACACCACTGTGTCTCTGAATGATTTCTTCGTATCTAACGCACAAGAACTCCAACAAATCATTGCCGAAGCAGAAGCTTCATAGATTAAATCAAAGTAAATTTTAGCGCAAAGGGAGACAATGCAAATGATGGATTTGAGTAAATCTTACGAATTTTTCCAACCTGAAAAATATGATGTGAGAATTCACATCATCGGTTGTGGTTCGGTAGGCTCTACATTAGCGGAAAACCTCGCTCGTTGTGGGGTTACTAAAATGACACTATGGGATTTCGATACAGTCGAAAGCCACAATATAGTGAACCAGATGTTTAGACAGCAAGACATCGGAAAGCCCAAGGTTGAGGCTTTAAAGGATATCCTTACGGACATTAATCCTTATATCGGAGATGATGTTGAGCTTCAGCCAAAAGGCTGGCAGGGTAAGATGTTGTCGGGGATTATTTTCCTATGTGTTGATAGCATAGAATTGCGTCGTCAGATTGTTGAAAAGCATATGGATAGTCCGTATGTAAAAGCAGTGTTTGATTTTCGCACTCTACTTGAAAGCGCTCAACACTATGCAGCAGATTGGTCTGATTTCAAAATGAAGCAGACACTTCTCAATTCAATGCAGTTCTCCCACGAGGAAGCCGCTGAAGAAACTCCTGTTTCTGCTTGTGGTATTACTCTTGGCGTAGCAACTACTGTTCGCCTTGTGTGTGCACTTGGCGTAAACAACTTTATAAACTTTGTAAAAGGCAACGGGATTAAGAAATTCGTTATGATTGACGGATTTAATTATATCTTAGATGCCTTTTAATTATATTGAGACCAATTTTAATTTAATTTAACTGTAATGTTATTTATCTTTTTTGTGACGAGTCTCGGGTAACGACTGAGAGTAACGCTACTAATCGAAAAGTTATAAAACTCCTCGGTAGCGGCACAAACGGATAGCTTCTCGCTGTTAGCGGAAGTGACGTCTTGAGCAGAACACCATTGAGGGAACCAGCGAAAAGAGAGAAGGTTAATAGCTTCACTAAAGGAACCTCCTAACAGATAATAAAGATTTTGTCAAGTAAATAAAGCAAATAAATTCAAACGAAAACATTGCTACGCAACGACATACCCAAAAAAAAAAAAAACAACTGACAAAACTATCAATTCTTAACGAATTCTCAAGCACTGCCTTCAGACATCTTTATTCTATATTAGATTACAGTTAAACCAATACGAACGGAGGTAAACGAATGAAGTATTACATCACAGTTATGCAATCACCAATGTATCACCAGATGACTCTGGAAGAGTTTTTATTTGAGACAGACAGTCGTCCGCAACTCATTAACCCAAATATGACTAATACTCGTACATACGAGGTTGAGAAAGTTAGCGATAAATTTTTGGAGCGTATTGATGTTGCAAAATTAATCACTGCATTGGTTCAGTTTAATGAGGAATTTGAGTCAGTACATAATCAGCCTCGCGAAAGCCTTTATAATACTTTCTACACCGAAAAGAAAGGTAAAGGTATGCCATATGTATTCAAGAAAATGTTTGAAATTCAGAAATCTTATATTGAGTGCGATAGCTCGGCAATTTGCAGAGAAGTTGGTACTACTTTAAGACAGATGTTGAGTCAGCACTCTACCGATACTGATGCGGTTATCACAAAAACCGCAGTCGACCATTGCGTTCAGTATCTTACCGAAAACGGTTTTACTATCACATCTGAACAGCTTACTTCTATCGTTAAGGAAGCGTATCGTAGAATTGACGCTCCCAAGGACGAGTTATCTAACGCATTGAGACAACTCAAAACTGTTTTTGAGGAGAGATTTAATGCGTTATATCACACCTCGGCTTTCGCCTATGTTAGGCGTCGTAGCACTTTGGATGCGGTTAAGCGTCATCAGGCAAATGAGAGCAAATGGTTTGGTAAGTATGACTTATCCAACTTTTTTGGAAGTACCACAGTTGATTTCGTTATGAAAATGTTTGCAATGGTATTCCCGTTCTCCGAGGTAGTGAAACACCCTGTTGGTAGAGAAGCGCTTGAAACTGCGATTTCTCTTTGTATGTTAAACGGCGGTCTTCCGCAGGGTACTCCCATTTCCCCGCTGATTACTAATATTATGATGATACCTGTTGACTTTAAGTTAGCTAACGGTCTCAGAGATTTTAATAATCAGCGTTATATTTACACCAGGTACGCAGATGACTTCCTCGTTTCTTCGAAATATGACTTTAAGTTCAGAGAAATCGAACAGTTCATTATTGATACTTTAGCAAGTTTCGAAGCTCCGTTTACGATTAAAGCCGAGAAGACACGATATGGCTCATCGGCAGGCTCAAACTGGAATCTCGGTGTGATGCTTAATAAGGATAACAACATTACTGTTGGTTATGAAAAGAAACGCAAGTTTCAAGCGATGCTTTCTTCATATGTTAAAGACCGTCAGAACGGTAATCCTTGGGATTTATCCGACATCCGCATTATGGAAGGTTATCGCAACTACTACAAAATGGTCGAAGGGGACACCATCGACAAGTTGGTAACACATATCGGCAATAAGTTCGGTGTGGATATTATAGAGCTTATCAAGGAAGACTTGAGAGCATAAAGTTTCCCGTAATGTCATAACCAAGATTCTATATTTTGGGGCTTCTCACTTTTAGTGGAAGTAACACGATGGTAAGAGCAAAATAGGCGGGCTTCCAGATGGGTCGGACGCTCTTCAGGAAGAATCAGCGCTCTGGACAATCTTACTAGGCACCTTACCTCGATACAATCGTTGCGGTACAACGAAATAATAAACGCAGAAACCCGTCACGGGAAGTTACGGTATCCCGGCACTCTCCTCCATTGCGGGTCTTTTCTGTAATAGATTACGGAAACAAATCTAATAAGAACCCTAATGTGCAATGTATTGTATTCATCCGAATACACTTCTTGCTGTTAGCGGAAGTAACATCTTGAGAAGAGAATGAAACCAAGAAGGTAATCCGGACGAACATCATCTCACGAGTCCCACCAACCGCCTCCGCCAAAGGTATCGTTGCAACACAACACTCCTTCAGAATCGAAGGAAATCCAAGCAACACGACCTTAGCTGGAATGAATACGGTTCAACCCCTGAGCCTGCGGCACAATTTATAAACGGATTGCGCTCAGGGTTCTTATTGGATAAACCAAATCCAAGTTTTGTTAACAAGAAAGTAGGTGTGTATATGAACCCTTTTAAATTAGAAAATTATACTGATGATAAAATTGTGATGCATTGTCCCACAGAAGAGCAAGCTCGTATTTTTCTTAATTTCTTACATAAAAATGGAAGAAAGTGGGTTAGTGGGAAAACTTACTCAGAAAATACACGCCATCAAGCGTATGGTTCAGAGACTTGTTATTATTTTAATAGAGGTTCGTATGAATCTCTGGAATACTTCCAACAAGAAGGATTTATCATTTTGGAATTCGATGATTTTCTTTGGGAGGGTTATGTAAACACCGATGATATAACTACTGATAAATCAAGCGATGAAAAAATGAATAAATTTTTATCATTATTTACAAAAGTATAGAGGGCTGAAAAATGAATCCATCACAGTTATGCGAATTACTGAATTTTATCAAAGCCAATAATTCGTGGGGTCTTAATATGTACGAGATAAACCACGAACGGAATCGTAAGGCGATTAAATATATTGATTTTTGTTTTGATACCAGAGATGGTAGTATATGGCATATCAACTGCCGCGCGATTACTGGAGAACCAGATAGAGATTTTCGTATAGAAAACCAGAAAGACTTAGAAAGGTTCTACGAGTGGCTTAATGAGCCATTATACAAGGATAGAGGTGTTAAGTAGTGAGCGAACCTATGAGTAAAAAAGGCAATATGGCTTATTGGGATGCCATAGATAATCTCGCTACCGAATATACAGAAAAATTAATTGAGTGTAGTACAAAACCTGTCAAGCTTGGCGACGGCTTTGTTTTAGACGATGACGATATTATTTTGGAAATCAGTAAACAAATCACAGAATTTGCAACAAATTTGCTTAAATCTGAATATGGAGCTGAATTCCCTTATATTGATGAAAATTATTAATAAGTGCAGGGGTGTAAATATGGCTACAACTTGGGGAAGTAATGGCTTTTATATATGTAAAGGTAATTGTATGTATTATGGTGAAAGAATCCCTAATCCACCTAGATTTAATACTGATTCAATAAATGTATCAACTATTAATAATAAGATATATTTAAACGGTTATGAATATTTCCCAAAACAGCGGAGATGGAAGATGACATTCTCTTCTATTTGGCATTATTTATTTTAAATGAGGTATAGATATGAAAGTAAGCGAGCAAATAATTGAAGTTATTAACACCCTATGTCAAAAACTTGGGGTCGCGGTAGACTGGACAGCCGATAATATTTTACCGCAGATTGAAGCTTTGTGCGATAAATACATAAAATTCGAAATAAGCACTTCAATATTTTGGATTGTGCTAATGGTGGGATTATGTATATTAAGTTGGGGTTTGGTTATACCCTTGCATAAAGCGGCTAAGAAAGAAGATTGGGATTTTGATTATGCCGCACCGTTTTTTGCCGTACTTGTGTGGGTTGTAACAATTGGAATGACAATCGCCGCAGTAAGTGTTATAGGGTGCCAGACGTACGATATTATTGAAGCAAATGTATTCCCAGAAAAGACAATTTTTGACTATGTTTATGGCTTGATTAGTGGTACATCTAATTAATAAATTCAAGATGGTTTTCGTCTTTTAAGGGACTGCCACATAATCCGTTGCGTTACAATGGATGTTTAAAATTTCTACAACCTAAATGGTTGTAAAGCGAAAAGGGTGATATAAAAATGAGATTTGATATAGAACAATATCGTGGTAATTATGTTATGCACTGCAAAACCAAAAAGGAAGCAGAAACCTTTCTGGGTTTTTTGCATAGTATTGGTGAAAGTTGGTGCGATGGTATGCTTTATACCGAAAGGTCGAATTACGAAAAATACGGAAGTAACACTTGTTACGAGTTTAATATAGGTAAATTTTGTAATTTGGATTACTTTGTTAGCGACGGATTTGAAATATTGGAGTTTGAGATGTTTGACTGGGATAATTTTGACTGGGATAATTACGATATATCTCCAACCGATAAAGAAGTCAAAAACTTAGATAAATTTATATCACAATTTGCAATAAATTAGCTATAAACGCTCTAATACCAGAGCTTTTATAAACCCTCCCGAGAATGCTCCGGCGAGTATGGTTGTAGGTATTGACCCATACGCAAGATACGACGGCGGATGAGCCGCGCCATCTGGATTGCACCCAGACAACGAAAGTTGGTCGAGTTCGGGAGTATATATGAGTTGCGGTGGCGGAATAGACATTATGAGAAGATGGTAAAGCGAAAACACATAAGTAGTAAGAGCAACGAGGCTTTGTAAGTTGTGAGTAGCAACAGTAGACGCAGATGGCGTGTCGTTTAGTAGAATGGGATAGGTTGCTTGTATCTCGTTTTTAATTGCCAAAAAATAGAAAAACGACATATAGGGTGCAAATCCCTATCCGCAACTTCAAATTATATCAAATATGCGAGTGTAAGCTCAGTGGTAGAGCACCGATACGGCTTTCTCGGAGGGCGTTGGTTCAAATCCAACCACTCGCACAACGCCGAAAAAGGGTTAATAGTAGGCACTCTCCAAACCAGTAACCTTGAGACCTTTATATGTAGCGGAAGTGGAAAACGCGCGCAGGTAGAATCCAATACAAAAGCGACTCACGGATGAAACCACGAGCAAAATATTGTTGCTAATAGGTTTGCATTTACGGGGCTGATATTATATCTTTCAAATTCCAAATGAGGATATTCCGCTTGTATCATTCTTTCTCTTTCATTATCTGTTATATGTAACATATTTCAAATTCTTAAATTCGAACCCCGTCATATAAAGGGCAACAGTGATTGCGTAAGGCAACGAACACGCTGTTAGGGAGTACGGTAGCAAAACCAACCTTTAGTATATTTAAGGTTAAGATGTGCAGTTGGCTGACTTCAAAGCTACTTACAAGCATTCGTCGTGGTTTGTTGTTTTCCCACGACGAGCTCCTTTCTGTTGCAAGCCTGTCTGTTATATTACAAAAGTCTTTTATGAGTGTTTTATTTCCAACTTTAACAGTGGGTGTATCACCGTTTGTACACATACGGCGTAATGCTCGTAATGTAAAGCAAGTGTTATTATCCATTTGCTTTATTTCTTCGTATGCTTTTGGAATAGTACGCATACGTTAAGACGCCCATTTTTACGATACGGCTTTAATTTATCCAATTGAAGTATTATTCATATATGTTCTTGTAATGAACCGACTACGGCGATAGGCAGGCTTGCTCTATATTAAATCAAATATCCGTTTTATATAAGAAAGTTGAGGTTTGAATGATGGATAATACGGAATTTTTCTTCACAATTGAGACACTGAATGATAGTGGTTCTGGTATGAAATACAAAACAAAAGAAGAAGTTCTTAAAGAAATTTCTTTAATGATTGATGACTGTATTGCAAATGGAGGAACTTATTTCGATATTCAAGTAGACTCAGACGCAATCTGTTTTTATATTAAGGATTAGATATTAAAGTTTTTATGCGGTGCGGTTTTGTAGCCGTTAAATGTCCAATCGGGTCAAAGTATAGTAAGAATTTAGTCAATGAAAGAGTTTGAGAATGTGTTTAGACCAAGATAGGAAACAGCCGTTAGTGTCCCCGTATGTAGATTGATTGAACGATAGTTTTACTTTAAATGTTATACATAAATCGGCAATCACTTCTTGCTGACAGCGGAAGTATCACATTGTTAGTTACGCTCTCCTGCGTTAGGAATATAGCATACCGTGCGATGCTGGACATCGCCCTTCTGCTATATTCCTAACCATCGAACTAAAACCATCTGATTTTAAAATAGACAGGGTCAATTTTAAAATCACACCGTTTTAGTCGATGACGAGCGACGCTATGGCATCCGCCCTCCTTCCCAAACGGAGGCGCAGACAGATACGGGGACAATTTTTTTTGATATTTTAGCGTGACTATATAAGTGTTCTTTGCGATACAAGATAACTTTGAAACCACGCTTTAATATACCCACAATGTAGATTGATTATCTTTTTAAGAATTTATTTCGTTATACATAACGATAATCGCTTCTCACTGTCAGTAGAAGTTGCAATTTGTGAGAAATTTCTTTCTCATCAACTAGATGATACTCGTGGCTTACAGCTCCTAAAAGGAGCTTACAGCCAACGAGTAACATCCATATGATGAGAAATATGTCTCGCTTTGCTCGTGCATACGCGCCTCGTTACTTAGAAAACGAGAACGCTTACGGATTGTGGGTAATATACGCCGATATAGCTCAGGAGGTAGAGCGTCTACCTAAGAGTAGTATGTCACAGGTTCGAGCCCTGTTATCGGCATTATCTTTGTAGCATAGGCGCAATGACTACAAATGACACTCGGGAAAGACCGGGGTGCACGCTGGTGTGGCGCAATAGTAGCGCAACTGATTTGTAATCAGTCGGCTGTAGGTTCGAGTCCTATCACCAGCTCCAATGAGGTTGTGTGTCACTTTGAATACTTATCGCCGAAGACGCCGCGGTATTAGGCGAATATTAGGTCACTTCAAATCGAACGACCTCATACCAAATAAACAAGGAGTGGTTTTATGAAAATTTACTTTATTGCAGACACTCATTTTGACGATAAGAATATTTTAAAGTTCGAGAATAGACCGTTTGCGAATGTTGATGAAATGAATACTGCTCTTATAAATAAATGGAACGAAACCGTAAGCAACGAAGATATTGTTTATTTGCTCGGAGATATTGGTGCTGTTGAATTTATCAAGCTACTTAATGGTACGAAATATTTGGTTAAAGGCAACCACGATATAGAAACAAATGAGTTTTATAGAAATGCTGGTTTTGCTGAGGCTTATGACCATCCTATAATCATAGACGGTTTTTGGGTTTTGTCACACGACGCTCTATATGTAAACGAGAATATGCCATATGCTAATTTGTTCGGGCACGTGCACAACTCACCAGTCATTAAAGATTATAGTCATCATCATTTCTGCGTTTCTGTTGAGCGCATTTCATATGCTCCTGTTGATTTTGAACACATCAAAAATAAGGTAGGTTATGAATAATGACTAAAGCTATTTACCCCGGTTCCTTTGACCCGTTTACAAACGGTCATTTAGATATTTGCAAGAAAGCGTCCAAGTTATTTGATGAAGTATGTGTTGTTATTGCTGTTAATACTAAGAAAGAACGCACATTCAGTAGCGAAAGTATGAAAGACGCTATCGAGAGAGATTTGCACTGTCACGGCATAACCAACTGTTCTGTGTATATTTGTGACGGTTTGGTGGCTAAGTTCGCCGAAGAACTTGGCGTTCAATATATGATACGCGGACTTAGAAATAATATGGATTATAACTACGAAGAAAATATCGCAGAAGTTAACAAACTTCTCAATCCTTTGATGGAGTATGTGTATTTTCGTGCGGATAATATTGGAGTTTCTTCTTCGATGGTCAAAGAATTATATAGTTATAATCAAGATGTTTCAAAATATGTCCCACACATTACATTTGAGACTATACGCAATTATAACGAGGTGAAAGCTTGTGATTAAACACATTAAAGGGGATATTTTCCAGAGTGACGCAGATGTAATTCTTCATCAGGTAAACTGCCAAGGTGTTATGGGTAGCGGAGTAGCAAAGCAAGTTCGTGAAAAATATCCGTGGGTTTTCGGTGAGTATAAGCGTGTTTGCGATGATGCAAAGAAACTTCCTAACGGAACAAAATCTCTGCTTGGCGTTGCTCAATTTGTATTCATTAACGAAACAAAGCAAATTGGAAACTTATTTGCACAAGACCGTTTTGGTTATGATGGTAAATGTTATTCCGATTACGATGCCTTAAAAAAAGTGCTTAACATATGTTAAGAAGAAGTTTGACGGTAAAACGATTGCTATTCCATATTTAATGTCTTGTCATCGTGGTGGCGGTGATTGGAATACAGTCTATAAAATTATTGAAGAAACACTCGATGGTTGCGACGTCATTTTATATGAATATAACGGAGGTTAAGTATGTTTTATAACAAAACTATATTTAAAAGATGCTTTTATCACCCCAAAAAGTATTGGTATAAAAATATTAAAAACATTCCTTTATATTTCAAGATGATACACCATCTCGTTAAACACGGATACGACGAATATGCTACTTGGGAAACATTTGATTGGTTTATAAATACTATGAAAGATATTCTTACGTATTATAGAAATCATCATCAAGGTTATCCTGTAGCTTATAACTTTAACGAGATATTACAAGAAGATTTAGAGAAAGAATACGATGCTGATTTAGACAAAATGATTTCACTCCTTAACGATATGGATGAAAATAATCCCAAATACGAAAGAAAAGAATATCAGAAGGATTGGAAGAGACATTATGAAGAAATGTTTGCAGCCAAAGATAAATTCTTTGAGCTGTTTTCAAAATATTTTTACAATTTATGGGATTGACGGAGGTAGTAATGAGAACACTGATTGTTATTGATATGCAAAATGATTTTATTACTGGAGCTCTCGGTTCTAAAGAGGCAATCGCAATTCTGCCTAATGTGAAAAAGAAAATCGAAGAATATATCGACGCGGGCGACGAAGTAATTTTTACTCGCGATACTCACGACGGACGGTATCTTGAAACAAACGAGGGTAAACACCTACCAATCCCTCATTGTATCAAGGACACATATGGATGGAATATTGTTTCCGTAATTGATATTCCCGAATGTGAGCATATTGATAAATCTGTATTTGGCTATATAGATTGGAAATTCTTGCGTGACGAACAAAGAGTTATGGGTATTCGTGAATTTACCGATGTTGAAATCATTGGTGTTTGTACGGATATATGTGTGGTCTCTAACGCACTTATCCTCAAAGCTCTTTACCCTGAAATCAACATTACTGTAGACGCAAGTTGTTGTGCTGGCGTTACACCCGAATCTCATCGAGCAGCATTAGTAACAATGAAGTCTTGTCAGATTAACATAGAAGGAGAGTGATTTATATGGGTTATAAAGATATTTTAATTCTTCAAACGATTAGCGGAACGAAAGATAAACAGAAGTTTATTAAAGACCACGCTAATGATGATGGTTTTAAAAACTTTTTATATTACGCTCTTAATCCAATGCTTTCTTATAATCTTTCTGAGGTAACTCTACGTAAGGAAGATGAATCAATTCCTAATACAGGATATCGCCCGTTTAAAGATATCTTCGAGTGTTGTGAGTACCTCTCACGACTTCGTGGATTGGATGATGCAACGATAAGGCAGGTAAAAATGTTTTTAAAAGCAACACCCGAGGACGCGCGTGAACTCTATATTAAACTTTTGTCTAAAACTTTACGGCTTGGTGTTACGGCTAAAACCGTAAACAAGGTTATTCCTAACCTCATACCCGAGTGGGAGATTCAACAGGCTTATCCAATTGAAAAGTATCCGATTAAGAAAGGAACTTATTTTTGGTTGAGTCAGAAATTGAACGGTACAAGAGCAACATATTACAATGGTAAATTAATAGCTCGTAGCGGAATACCTTATACAGGACTTGACCACATCACAGATGAACTTGGATGGACTCAAGGACGCGGAATTGTTTTAGATGGCGAGCTTACCCTCAAGGATGAGTTTAAAGAAGGTCTAACCGATAATGAAGCTTTTCGCAAAGCAACGGGTATCATCAACGCTGATGATAATGTGAATAAAACGATGATTTGCTTCACGGTTTTTGACGTAATTCCTGTTTCTGATTTTGAGAGTGTTAAACCCTCAGTCAAGTATTCAGCTCGCAGAGGTTTGTTAGATAATCTCTCAGAGCTTCTCCCAAAAGATGGCTCTGTTAATATATTGCCTTGTCTTTACCACGGCACTGACTTATCCAAGATTGATGAGTTGCTTAACCAAATGGTTGCTGAAGATAAGGAAGGGCTTATGGCTAATCTCGATGTGCCGTATAGACGAACCCGTCATAACGGCATCTTAAAAATTAAGAGGTTCTACACAATGGACTTGCCAATTGTTCGCCTCGAGGAAGGTGCAGGCAGGCTCAAAGGAACCCTTGGTGCACTTGTCCTTAGATATGATAACAACGAGGTCAAAGTAGGTTCTGGCTTTACCGATGAACAGCGTGCAGAATATTGGGAAAACAAAGACAATCTCGTAGGTACATTGTGTGAAGTTAAGTACAAGGAAATTTCCAGCGATAAAGGCACTGGTCTTAAAAGTTTACAATTTCCTGTATTCGTTCGTTTAAGATATGATAAAACAGAAGTTAGTTACGGTTAAAGACGAAACTTAAATTCCTGTAATGAAAATCGTCATTTCTGGCTAAAAAAGCAATTTAAGGAAATGAAACTTCTCGCTGTTAGCAGAAGTAACTCTTTGTCAAAGAGGAAACCAGAAGGATGAGGGACGTAGATTAGCTGCAGGCAGTGCGCATTGCAGGTGAAAAACAACGACCACAGCAGTGTAACGTTGCATTGCAACACTATATCCTTCTCAGAGAGGTAAGCCCAGCTCTGAAGACACCCTTCAGCAGGGGATGCACTTACCTCCTTCCTATATGAGATTACAGGTAATAACTTTTTAGGTGGTGATACATAAATGGCGAAACAAATCACAGATATGAAAACTTGGTTATTAAATAATGAAGGAAGAATATTTCGTTATGTAATATATCGCAGAATGTTTACCCCGTACGAGCAAGAACACGCTTTTTTGGATGAGTCACAGTATGAAGATTATCAATTTACTTTTGGATTTATAGAAGAAGCGATTGAACTTAGCGGCGGTGAATGGTTACTTGGATTCCGTAAAATCAGCGATGGTGAGGTTTTTGACGAAATCGAGTATTGCAGACTGAGTGAAATACGACTCTCCTGTTTTGATTGTGACCAAAATATGTTCACCGAAGAAGAGGACGGTGATTATGGTGGCTAATGCAGATACTTGTGTTTGTTGTGGCAAAATAATTACCGAAGGTTATGGACTGACTTGTTACGAATGTAATACTAAAAGTCATACGCATAACGCTAGTTTGTACGACGATATTCGCAATAAATTAACTGATTTCGAGCATTGCACAGATAAGGAAGCAACCGATTCTGATTGGATTGATGAGTTTTATTTCTTGCTTGTTAAAGTACAAAACGCGTTTGAATGCGGAGATATTAAACACATAGAAGCTTGGTAATACCAATACTTCTGCGGAGTCTTGGTATCTAAGGATAAATAAAAAAATGAAATTTGAAGGAGATATGATTTAATGGCATTAGGAATTATTTCTGCTGTTGTTATTATTGTTTTTGGTATTGTCGGCGCTATTATGGCTTGCGTTGATAATGGCGCGGTCAAAGTCATAGGCGTTATCTTAACAATCGCTATGATATTCGCTTTCTTTGCAGTACCTTTTAGTTTTCACACAGTTGATACCGGTGAAGTTGCGGTAGTTAAACACTTAGGTAAGGCTAAAGAAGTTAAGACCGCGGGCACCCACTATGATTTTTGGATGACAAATAAATACTTGAAATACGACGGTAAAGTCCAAAATATTGCGATTGAAACTGCCGCGTATTCAAGTGACGCACAAACAATGACAGTACAGATGACGTTACAATATCAGGTTCTTACAGATAAAGTAATGGATATCGCTGCACAATATGGTTCTCTTGACGCTCTTACCACACGAATTACTGCAATTGCTACGGAAAAAACTAAGTCTGTGTTATCTAGTCATAAAGCTATGAATATTATTGCTAATCGACAGGATATGTCTCCCGCGGTAGAAGAAGCAATACGCACCTCTATTGGTGAAGAATATTTTGTTAATGTTGTCGCTGTCGTTTTAACTAATATCGATTTTTCTGACGCTTTTGAAACCGCTGTTGAGGATAAAATGATTGCAGAGCAAAAGCAATTAAAAGCCGAATACGATGCTGCCGCGAAGGTTACTAAAGCTAAGGCAGAGGCAGAGGCAAATAAACTTCTTGAAAAATCTCTTACTGATAAGATTTTAGGGGAAATGTTTATTGAAAAATGGGATGGAAAACTCCCCGAGGTTATGACGGGAGAAAACGGTATCTCTATGATATTACCCACTGAGTCTAAATAATACATAGGAGTGGCACCGCAGACACCGCTCCAATAATTTAACAAACGAGGTTTATTATGATTGAATTACAAGGAAAATATGGCAAAGCAAAGGTTTATACAGATGTTGTTGATTCTGAATCAATATCTCAAGTAATAAATCTTTTGAACCAACCTTATGTCGAAGGCAGTAGGGTGCGTATGATGCCTGATATTCACGCAGGCGCGGGGTGCACTATCGGTACAACAATGACCATTCAAGATAAAATTTGCCCCAATCTTGTCGGCGTTGACATCGGTTGTGGTATGGAGACAATCCGTATCAAAGAGAAACATATCGAGCTTCAGAGTCTCGATAAGTTAATTCGTAGTGAAATTCCCTCTGGTTTTGCAATTCGTAACAAACCTCACAGATATAACGGGCAGATTAATTTAGAAAGTTTATACTGTGCTAAACATATCAAGCTCGACAGGGCAAGACTGAGTGTGGGCACTCTCGGCGGTGGTAATCACTTCATCGAAGCCAATAAAGACGATGATGGTAATATCTACATTGTCGTACACTCAGGAAGCAGACACCTTGGTCTGGAAATCGCTAACTACTACCAAGAGGCTGGTTATAAAGCCCTCACCTCATTTAATAAAGCTGAGATTGATGCAGTAATAGCACAACTCAAATCTGATGGAAGACAATCCGAAATTCAAGAGGTGCTTAAAGGTATGAAGAAACATACTTCTATTCCTAAACCTCTTGCATATGTAGAGGGCGAGCTTTTAGACCAATATCTGCACGATATGAAGATTGCACAAGAATTTGCAATGTATAACCGCAAGGCTATGATTGATGTAATAGTCAAAGGTCTCGGACTTCATATCACAGAGCAGTTTACAACCATCCATAACTATATTGATATCGAGAACAAGATACTTCGTAAGGGCGCAGTTTCCGCACAGGACGGAGAGGTCTTACTCATTCCTATCAATATGAGAGACGGAAGTTTAATTTGTGTTGGCAAAGGTAACGAAGATTGGAATTGTTCTGCTCCGCACGGCGCGGGTCGGTTAATGAGCCGGAGTGCCGCAAAAGAGACATTTACCGTGTCGGAATTTAAGAAACAAATGGAAGGCATATATACTACTTCGGTCGGTCGTAGTACGCTTGACGAATGCCCTATGGCGTATAAGCGTATCGAAGATATTGTAGATAATATATCGCCAACCGTTGATATAAAGGCGGTTATTAAACCAATCTATAACTTTAAAGCTGGAGATGAATAATGACCGAGTTGAAGAAATCCATTTGTGATAAGGCTTATGACCTTATTTTCTTGTTGGACAGCGTTACCGACGACGAAGAATTCGTCGATACGGTCATCGGGTGTTTGTCTTGCAACGACACCCAGACGTTACAGGAATTAAGAGAAGAGCTTTAATATAATACACTATTACATTATTCGGAGGTAGTTATGAATTTAAAAGAATCTTTCCGCTATCAGAACTTTTTAGATAGCAAGTTAAACGAAGCTCGCTACAGTATTGGCGACCGTACCCACGCATTAAAGGTCACAAAGTCACACTTTAAGAAGAAAGCAAATCCTGACGCAGACGATATTGTAGAGGTTGTAGAGGTTGAGAAATTCATCCCTAACGATGAAGTGATTTCGTTTATGCGTTGGCTTGTTGCTGAGCGTCAGAAACTTACTGAGGCAATTTGTGCCGCTAAGGAATCTCTTGATTTTAGTCTTGACGCTGCAATCGAAGCGAATAAATTCCGCCAATGTGCAGCGGACGCAATTAAGGGTATGTTAAAGTATACACCTTCTAAAAAGACCGAACAAGGTCGTGATTACAAGTTCAATGTCGAGGGTAATCAAACTCCTTATTTTTACGACATTGAAACATCTCTTGAGGAAGCATTTACTCGTGATACAGCCAAAAATGTTGTTCGTGATATGATTACCGCAGCCGATAAGACATCAGCTGAAATTGACTCCGCTATGATTAACACCAATGTTAATTATAAGCCAGTATTTGATGTCAATGACTCCTTCGAGGATGTTATGACAGAGTTTGTCGAGAAGGTTTTACCTACTCTTGCTAACTAAACAAGAGCCGATTTCGGCTCTCTGTTTTGGGTAGAAATTAAGGATAAGACTTAAGTTTGGCGTCTGACAGTGCGTAACTGTTAGTTATTAGCGATAATAACTTTATCAAATCTTAGCAGGTATCGAGCACGTTCTCGAACTTGTTATTAGAACAGATAATGCTTATTGGGAGTGCATAATGCTGTATTTCCACCTACTTAAAAGGAAGATAATAGTAGCGAATCGTATCACAAATCGTAAAACGCTCTTGCGTTATTCTTTCTTGCTCTAAAACACTATTCATTGCCGAGCCAATACACACTTCATCACTCAACCCCTCTCGGCTCCAGTGTTAGGCGATTTTAAAGATTGCCTTATATGAATTAAAGTGAAATTCATATTTTACTAAATAGAAATTTTAATGAACAAGATAGTTTTGACTATTTGTATTTACTGGTTTGTTTACACAAACATTTTATTTCCAGCTTAAAGAATGAATTGGTTTCTGCTCAAAACAGAAAGTCGAACCAAAAAATACTACATAGGAGGTTATGTCAATGAAATATGATAGCGACGAGATTATAAAGGCTTTGAAAGATTTAGAAGGTAAAACTAATTGTCAAGAATGCGTTTTATATAAATTTTGTCCCAAAGGCACTTGCATTTTTACCGAAACTATTGACTTAATCAACCACCTACAATCAGAGATTGACGATTTAGAAAGAATTGTTGGTCTTATGAATAAACGAAAATATTACCGAAAGTTTGTTGATGAGGTTTATAGAAAAGAAAAAGGCAACGAACTTTCTGACCCTGACTTTGATTATATCTATGAATTGTACTTTAAACTACAAATGGAAAAGAATTGGCACGAAGTTTTCAAGGAATTTTTAGCATCACTCACTGTAATCACAAATGGTAAGCAACAATATTTCGAACAAGAAGACGGCAAGTGGTATAGTAGAATTAGTGGCGAATATTTAACTATGGACGAGATGATTGCTGAATATCTAGATGATGTTAAATCTTTTATAGAATAACGAGTTTATAGGAGGATTTAATTATGGCTAGCATTGACCATACTTGTATTTATTTTCATAATGGGATGTTAATGAAAGAAATTGACCACTGTGACTGGATTGAACGAGATACCGCTTGGGAAACATCGGATGGTAAAGTACATATTACAAATGAGCTTGTAGACACTGCAAATTATGTAGAGTTATTGCCCTTTGATACTACTAGAGATGGCTTGTTTACAGATGATGCGACTGTTAATATTAAAGATATGAACCGAATTTTTGCTGGTACATATTTTAAACATAAGTGGCAAGAAAAACGTGCGATTAAACTTTATGATAAGAGTTCTTGGAAAGCCGCAGAGAAATATCCTAACCAAGACTTTGAAAACAGAGTTTATTGGTATAAAGATAATAAGAAACTTATTATTACTCAACATACAGAAGATTATTGTTTAACTTTTTATTTTAGAATTGACACTTATGAAAGCTGGGTAGTTCTCGGTGGGTATGGACATTATAGTAATCCTTACACTCATTTTTACCACAGAGGCTATGGTGAAGAGTTTGAAAAGAAAATGGCTTATGAAGCATACAAATGGGTTTGCGAAAGATTGCTACCGGATTTATTAGATTACTGCTTCGGCGAAATTTTAATGGAAGATGAAGAATATTGTATGGGCGAAGAGTATACACAGTATTACAAGTCTCTCGCTAATATACTTCGTTTTAAAAATTATTGGAGTATGATTAATACCGAAGAAGAAAAAGAAGAATACTTCAATACTGATTCTATGGAGTATGACCCAGAGAGTATTTTCCCAGAAAGCAAAACTATTAAGGTAGAACCTTCTGAAGAATTTAAAAGACTGGTTGCTAATTTATGATTTATGCAAAGACTAGATTTTGGAGTATGATAAATACTGTTTCTATATAATACTACTCTAAAAGTATTCTTCTAAAGGATAATTTTAAGCGGAGGAAAACAATATATATATTTATCATTTAGCATACAAACTATACAAGATTGATTGGATGCGTAGAATTTCTATAGACGAGCAAATAGATGTAATGAAAGATTATTATGAAGGTTTGGAAGATGAAGCTGAATATTCTTTTGATGATTATATTGAAGAATTCGGTTATAACGGCAAACTGTATGCTTGTTTTGAAGAATTTTACGATAACGAATATCTCGATAAGTCTTATATTAAGCAATTGTTTAATAATGATAAGTTGTTTGCAGAGTACGAAAATCATTTGAAACAAAGAGAATTTTATTTAAAAATAAAGCCTGACTGGAAAGATGCGATTGAAGAATGTAAAAGGCTGCTGACAGAAGACGGGTTTGAATTACCGATAAAAGACTAATTTTATGAGGTGAAATTATGGCAGGAGATAAGTGTAAAGGTTGCAAGTATGATTTAACTAATAAAAATATAACCGATAAAGAAATGTTTGATAATATCTTGGATAATTGTTCTGCTTGTAAAAGGGCAATGTTGGAGGAATATCAAGATGAATTTCAAGATTTATACACAGCAGAAGAATAATTTTATGGAGGGTTTGAATATGAGCGATAAACTGATGGACATTAAAGTGTTGGCAGAATTGAAGTTGGATATTATCAAAAACGGGAAAATTCGTCAAACGGAAGAGATGCATCAAGGACTTAGAGAGCCTTTTGTTCACGAAGAAGATGAAGATAGAGTGAAGGGTTTGGAATCTGTTATGGATAAGTATGTATATGGTTGGTACATTGCAGAAGAAACTTTGGAAGAACAATTGCAGAGCATTACAAGGTTTGAACAGTACATTTTAAGTAATTGTTTAATCAAATGACGATTTTATGAGGTAAAAGTTATGTTGTATAAGATTAGTAATTGGGAACAAGCTATTGCCTTTGAGAAATGGGCAAAAGAAAATAGTGTTACTTTTGAAGAGCTTGATGAAGGAAATTATTTAGAAGAGTGTCCAGAGTGCGGAGATTATGAATTTTGGCACGGTGGACATTGTGGACATTGTGGATATACCACATAAAAGAGTGATTTTATACGGAGGAATTAAGTATGGCAATTTGTTATGTAAATGGAAGAGAGTATCCAATAACCAAAAAGATTATTTTAAATAGAATTAACCCATATAGTACAAAGTTTACAGAAAAAGAAAGAAATTTAATTGCAGATGAAGTTATTTTTAGAATGGAAAGTTTAGAAATAAATGGTTGTGATTGTCAAGAATATAACTTTATCGAAGAAAGGTATACCGATGCTTGTTTGGATTATATTGCCGAACACGATGGTGGAATTTTGGATTTGTTAGATGAAGTTGACGATTGTAAAATATGGGAGTATTTGCAATAAAATAATGATTTAAAAGGAGTTTTTGAGTTGATTTATATAACTGGCGATTGTCACGCTGACTGGGCAAGGAAGTTATCCACGGACGCGTTTCCTGAACAGAAAGAAATGACACGCGATGATTTTGTAATTGTATGTGGCGACTTCGGTATTTGGCACGATACAAAAACTGAAAAATGGTGGTTAAATTGGCTTGAAGACAAGCCTTTTACTCTGTGCTTTGTTGATGGCAATCACGAGAATTTTGACCGTCTTTACAGTGACGAATTCGAAGTTGTAGATTTCCACGGAGGTAAGGCACATAAAATTCGCGAGAATGTTTACCACTTAATGCGGGGTTATATCTTTGATATTTGTGGTAAAAAGATTTTCGCTTTCGGTGGAGCAAGTAGCCACGATATTCAGGACGGCATTCTTGACCGCGATGATTTTGATAGTGATAAGGAATTTAATGATACCATTAATGAATGGTATTTGAAAGATAAGTGGTTCAGGATTAACCATATCTCTTGGTGGTCACAAGAGATGCCAAGCCAAGAAGAGATGGATTTTGGGCTTAAAACTCTTGCTGATAACGGTAATAAAGTTGACTATATTATAAGTCATTGTTGCCCTCAAGAAATTGCTTCGATTTTTTCTCACGGCTCGTACAAACCTGACCAACTTACACAATATTTTAACGAGATTAAGAATACTGTTGATTTTAAAACTTGGTTTTGTGGTCATTATCATTTCAACGATAAAATCCTTGATAAATATATCGTTCTATACGAACAGATTGTGAGGGTTGTGTGATGAATGAGGTTGAAAGAATTGATAACTACCGAAAATCAAAAAGACGATGCAGAACTTGTTGTTTTGCCTGTCAAAAAACATACGAGTGGCTATGTATCGCCAAGAGTGTTACACACTGCGGCGATGTAACAGACACATATTTATTAGGTATGTTTTGTAAATTATACTCTCCAAGAAAGTTTATTAGGTGATATTTATGAATAGAGAACAGAGACGCAAAATGATTAAGGCTGCGACCAAAAATGGCGTAAATAAAGAACACGCTAAGGCTTATGCTGAAATTTCTAAAGGCACTGGGGTACATACCAAAGCCAAGGTTTTTGAGGAAGATGACAAGCTAATGCTTGATATTGCGGCTATTAAAGCTCGCAAGAACTACCCTGTTATGAACCCGAAGTATAAAGAGTTTGTAGAGACGAGCGAGGGCAAAATTTTTACGGCTCACAAAGAAAACACTAATATGATAAGCCTTAAAGAAGAACCACAATGGTTATTCTGGAGTGGTGATTTGATTAAGGTTAATGATGATTAATGATATAAATAAGAGGTGTATGATTGATGTATAGATGTGAAGTTTGTGGTTCGGATAAGCGAGTCTATCAAAAGCGTCACTACGAGTGCAAAACCAAATTTGACCACGAGGAAATTGAAAAGCGTCTTAATTCAGTTGAACAGGCTTGCGATTTCAAAGACTGGAAATCATCGGATATGTCTGAGGCTTTTTGGATACACCTTGGTAAATATCAGAAACACCCCAACAGATATAGCCTTACAATTATGCTACGAGCGTTCACTTGGGCTTGTCACGCAGACCACGGATTAAGCAATAGCTTTAGTAATGCTATGAAGTGGTGCGGTATTGATTGGGTTAAAGAAAAGAATCGTAAGGACTTACCGGAGGTGTAGTTATGATATGCTCTTCGTGTGGTAAAGAAACTACAACAAGATATCCAAATAACACCTGTCAAGGCTGTTACAATTACTTCCGCAAGGGCGGTACAATAAACCCAACCCCGAAGCACGGCGAGATTATTCGCGATGCTCGGGGTTTTGTTATATGCCATATTTGTGGCAGGGCTTTCAAAAGACTCGGTTCTCATATCAAAGAGAGCCACGGTCTTACGATTGCTCAATACAAAGAAATGTTTGGGCTTTGTAACAACGCAAAGACTACCGAATACACTTACTCTCAACATATGAGAGAGTTGGCATACCGTTATGATATGCCTCAGAGATTGCAAGAAACGGGTCAAGAAACGCGAATTAAGAAAGGCGATAAAACACTTAGGTTAGGTAAGAAATCGCGCCTACAAGAGTGTCTTGACCGTTCTAAGCGGTATTCAAAGGAGCGATAGAGATGGATAGTCATACAGAATGGAATAAACATATTACTTTACTTCTAAGAATTGCTTCTGAAAAGAAAGTTCCAGAGTGGAGATTCGGGCAGTTAATTGAAAATCTAAAACGATATATGGGTTCTGATGACCTGTTTTATGTTGAAGATTGGATGTTAGCCGAAGCGATTATCAAATATTTTGATTTGGATGAATACGAAGATTTTCAGGATATGAAAAAATGAACGAAAAGCGTATTTTATGAGGTGAATTATGAAGAGACAATATAGATTCGAAAGAGATATTCAGTGTAAGACTCGCTTATGTATTTATCACGACGGCAAACTAGTTGATTCTAAAAAACTTTGGATTGATGATGCAGGTGAAGAAGCTGATAAGCTTGAACTTGATGGTTATGTTTATGGCTATACAAAAGAAGAAGTCATAAAAGCAAAAGAAGAATACGAAAAAATGTTAAAAAATATCATACAATAAAATACGAATTTTATGAGGTGAATGTATATGAACAAATATTTTGGAACAGTTAAAAATTGCATTTGTGAGGGATGCGTTCATACAACTGAGTGTGAGTATTTTAACGATACAATTTATCCTATTGTGTCTAGAGTCTGTTCTCCAAACAAATTAAACTCATTTACGGCAAAGATTATAGATGTATTAGAGGATTTTGAATGCGAAAATTATGAATGATAAAATTCTCATTCTATTAAAAGTTACGAGGTAATAATATGTACATACAATTAATGCATAGACATTATGGGTTACACGAACCTATTAAACATACCGAGATTCCCTGTAAATTTTCAGATGTATATCTTGGTGATGATAATATTAACGAAGAATTGTTGTTGACACATATTCCTGAAGGTTGGTTACCAACTAAACCAAGTTCGATTCTTTTAACGGTAGCTGATAAATATGGTTCAACCGGACAAAGAAACTTAAATAAGTTTAGGTCGTGGGCAAAATATTTTGATGCCTATTGTCTTGAAATACATAAAGAACCATTAGATTGGTGGAATGAAGAATAATATGAAATTTAGAATTCTTAAATACTATGACCGATATCAAGCGCAAATCTGCGACGAAGTTCTTAATGGTTTAAAATGGCAGAATAAGTGGATAAATATAGGCTCACCTACTGGATATGCTACTGTGGACGAAGCTAGAAATTATTGTAAGCTACATAAAGCAACTTTAGATGATAGAGTTGTAGAAGAATTTGAACTATAAAACGAATTTTATGAGGTCGCGAGTATGATAAATGAATTTTTAAAAAATAGATGGGCTGTGGTCGGTTTTGATTATGATACAGCAAAACAACTTATAGCAAACATCGAGATATCTTCCGAAAAAGAAATATTAAGAAGAATACAGAGTAGAAATGAGTTACGAACAGAATTTAGCGATGGAACTCTACTGCGATGGGTTGGCGCGTCTGATAGCGCTAAAGGACATAAATTCGGTAAGATGTGGTGCGACAAACATATTAACGAAGACATACTTAAATGTAGAATTCTTCCGATGTATTTTGGTAAAAAAGAAGACATTATTTGGGTATAAAAGATTAGTTTGGTGGTTATTTTTATGTAACAAAGGCGGTGTTTTAAATATGAGAGACCCCAATAGACTTTACAGGTTTTATGAACAGTTACGTAATTTACATATGGATAATTTCCCTGACTTGAGGTTCGGTCAGCTTTGCTACAATTTTTTCGGGTGGCTATCCACAGAAAGAGGTGTGGATTATTTCTTCCCAGAAGAAGATGAGATGCTTGCGGCATTAGAAAGATATGTTAAATATCAGAAACAAAGCAAGAGGAGGCGATAAAATGGATGAATGTATTTATGAATTCTATTTTGACCTAAGTTATTTCAAAGTCGTTGGTTTTTATATTCTTGATGTAATTACCGAAACTCCGAAGACTTTTAGAGGGAATGTGTTATCTCATCGCGGTGGTAAATCGTTTGATAGATTTATTCTCCAGAAAGACAAGCTTAATCGGGTTAGTTGTGGCTTATATGGAGGAAGACGTCAGCTTAAAACCTATGTTGTCTCAACTTCTGATGATGAAGCTTTAAGGCAAGCTAAGAGACTATTTGCTGGATTTTTGTCTAAAGTAGTTAGTGAGTTGAACGAAGAATGAAGTATATAATAAACGACCTTAAAACTATGAGAACAGGTCACGTGGTAGATATCACGGTCTGGGACTGTTTCTCTGGTAAAGTGAAAATTTTAAAGAACCATTGGTATAAATGGTTTGTAGAAGTTGTTGATGTTAGTATGTGTTATCCACAACTCGTACCGTGTGAATGCGGAGAAAGAATGTGGATTTACCGTAGAGATTTATACAGAGACTTACCGTCTACAAAAACGAAAGGAGAAAATGATGACCTGCAAATATTTTGATAAAAGACTCGAGATAATACAAGCCTATATCAAATGCTTATATTCGATAGATGGTTGTGAAACCGGCGGAATACTACATATTCTCCTTGATGATGATAACTATAATAACGAGTGTATCGCATTTTGTCTTAGTGAATGTTTGAAAAATCCATCAAAGCCAGAGGCGCAGATTGGCAGATTGATTTGCGAGGAATACCTCACACTACCATTAGAACAAAGAAGGTTACTTCGTAGCGAGTACATCGGTCATTGGAGTTGTATTTCTGGGGACTGTTCTCGTTGTCTAATACAGGTAGGAGATAGGTTTGAATGATTTACACAAGTTATTTCGCGAAGCTTAAAAGTTTACCAAGCAATGTTATCCCTGTATCAATTTGCGGGAAAGCGCCAGTTTGGTACACAGGACTTCAGTATCGTAAACTTGCACCAAGGTACGATTTCTTTATAAAATGGAAAGAAACACACGACAACAATTATTATATCGAACATTTTCAAAAAGAAGTGTTAGATAAACTTGAGGTTGTGAGGGTGTTACACGAGTTACACGGGTTGCTCCCTGAAGAAGTTAAAATTCAAATTCAATCTTCTGTATGGAGTAATAACGATTGGCATATTGCTTTGATTTGTTATGAAAGACCGAGTGATTTTTGCCATAGACATTTAGTCGCAGACTGGCTTAATAAACACGGTGTTATAGCAGAAGAATTCGGAGGTGTTTAGATGGATATTAAATTTTACATTCCTAAAGATGAAACAATCCCTACTCAATTAAGGGTTAGGATTGACGATAAGTATGATGTGTATTACGATAAAGTTCCAGAGGGATTTGCATACGATTTTAGGTTCTTTAACGAGGCTAAAGACCATTATGAAACAATATTAGATGCTATTGTTTCAAGAATGTGTAGCCAAAGTTACGACCACGGCGCTTCGTGGCGAGAAACAAAACGAGAAATTATCGAACCAGCCGAGGCTTGGTGGGATGACCTCGTAGTAAGAGTATATTTCAGAGTGAGGGATGCTGGATGACACGTAACGAACAATATAATCTTAATCTTATCCAGCAAGCTTATGACGTACTATATAAGGTATATACCAACAAATCAGCTGGTTGGGATGAAGCTGAAGAAGCTATAGACGAAGCTTTGGGTTATTTAGGAGAAGC
>JAEIGA010001527.1_pt1 | contig 36173 bp, 68 predicted proteins | sample 9270691 | NCBI WGS metagenome assembly JAEIGA01 (sample SAMN17057246, study PRJNA624740) | gut metagenome | biome: biome; isolation source: fecal sample | host: Bos grunniens | place: China: Xizang | collected 2019
GAGCGGTCATCGGGGGAGTTACCGCGTTGGGCCTCGTGTCTGAGGAGACCGCACAAGACCTCGCCAAGGTAAATGCCGCATTTCAGCTCATGGCGGGTGCCGCGACTGGTCTGAAGACCCTGCAGGTGCTGATGACTGGACTCAACGCACAGACCGCCATCAATGCGAGCCTTAACACCTTCCTGTCCGTGGTCCGTAACCATGCCCTTGGTATGGCGGCAGTCGGAGCAGGTCTCGGAGCTATGGCAGGAGTTGCCGGAATGTACCTTTACACCAACAACCAGAGCAACAAGACGGTCAATATCAACGTCGACGGAGGAGGATCCTCTGCGGTCGCTCAGGAGATATACACCGTAGTCAACGGGGGCGCACTATGAGAATAGCAGTAACATCGGAGGGGCTGGACCTCTCTGACATCAGATGGCTGGACATGACTCCGTGGACGGCATCGCCGATAACGACCCATGTCACCGTGCCGGGAGCAAGGGGGCTGGGCAAGACGTACACCCACGGGGCAGACAATGCCGTGACCACCATACAGGCCCGTGTGCCTTGGACGGCACAGGGTCAGCAGGCATTCGACTCGCTGGGCGGTGCAAGGGTCACCGTGTCCAACGGCATCGACACACGCACGGGCATCGTGACAGGTGTGACCGTCACAGGCACGGGTGGCGGAGCATGGATCCGCTTCTCGATGAACGTCACGGAGGAATGACATGGCCGATAATCCGTGCGTGCGTATCTACGACGATTATTACAACGCATACATCGACGTGTCCGACCTCCTCGTGTCTGGCGGTCGTCCAGTCACGCATATCAACGAGAACAAGCCGGGGTCTGCGACCTTCTCGGTTCGCAACGACTACACGAAACAGGGCCAGAACTTACTCACGGACTGCACCCTATGGAGTTACGACATAGGGCCAAAACCCATCCACACGGGGATGTATGTCGAGATCAAGGACGGCCCAGAAGGTCCCGTACTGATGGATGGGCGCATCACGACCATCACATCCAAGGCCGAGGTCATCGACATAGAGATCGGGGACGGGATCGCCTTCTTGGGAAAGCAAGGAACGACCATCCGCAGGAACTTCTACGGAGAAAGTTCGGGATTCCAATGGTTCGATTCAGCCGTTGACGAGGCCGACAAAGTCTATCTTGACCTCGGAGCGAACGAGGGCATCGTCGACACGAATCAGGTCTATTGGGCGATACCCAAGGAAGAGGTCACGACAGGCTCCCGCGCAATCACGACCCGTGCATTGGGGCGCATCACCATCGGCGCACAGGAGCCCAAGTTCATCCGCGAGATAGACATAAGGGTCGTGCGCAGCGATACGGACAGGAAGGAGTTCTCGTTCAACGTCGATGTTTCGGTCGGTTCGGAAACGTTACAGAGTTTTGTTCACACGATGACCTTGGGCGGAACATCGGGGACAGGGTTTAAACAGTACTGGATCCCGATAACATTCAACCCTCCGATACTTGCCAAGGAGATGTACATCGACATAACCTGCGACAAATGGGACCATCTTGTTAGTTTTGGATACGATCCAGATAAAGCGGATAGGGGCTCGGTAGTTCTAAAGGAGTATGATTTCAAAACGGGCGAACTAGTCAGCGAGGTCGATACTCCGGGGTTGATCTCATCCGAGATAACGTACGACACGCTGGAATCCGTACAAGTGGGCGCAGGATCCAGCAGTTCGAGGATTTATCCTAATATTGAAAAAGATGGGATGAGAGGAGAACCAACATCCTATCGTGGCCGTGTCTTCGTCACCGTCGGAGAAGTCCCGACGGTCGAGATCATGCAGTATCTAGGCCGTAGGGCATGGCATCGCGTACAGGTCGGAGGCAGATGCTCCGCATCCATCGGGCTCGCAAGGGTCGGGGGAGGTTATGCGCTGGACTATCTGCAGACGATGGCCGATGTTGTGGACGGTACAGGCATTCGGCACGCTTTTATCTCCCGTGACAAGGGCATGAACCTCCTCATCGGGGACAGGTACAACGTGGGCGATGAGCCCAAGATGCGCATCGTGTACGGGGGGGACATGACCTCGGATGAGGAAGTGCCGTTCGTGTCCTTCAACCCAACCATGACCTTGAAGAACCGTCCAGCAATGGTCACGCTTAGGGCTACATCGACAACTGGAAGCGAAAACGCACCTACCATCGTGACCCTGATGGACCTCAATGCCTACGGGTCGAGTGGAGTCCCTGTGGAGACCGTCAGCAGCACGACATCGGTCGCGTCAGACCGTGATGCCGTCCGCGAGGCATACGGCCTCCTGACATCCAACGCGCTGGACTCATGGGAGGGTGCGGTAGTCCTCCCCGGGATCGTCAACGGACTGATCGAGAGGGCTGGCGATTATGCAGGAAGCGGTATTCCGATAAGAATAACGGACAGTCGCAACGGCATATTCGACTACCCCGCGAGAGTCCGTCAGGTGTCGCACGACTGGAACGCGATGACCACGACCGTGACCATTGGCAACTATGACTTAGCCGTGTTGAATAGAATCAGCGACACGGTGGCGATGGCATCCAAGGGCAATGCCGAGGCCTTCTCCGCATCGTCTTCCGCGACTGCGTACAACACACAATACCTGTGGGACTTCTTTTCAAGATCCTCGAACGTCATCGTGAACCGTGGCAAGACCAACACCTTGCAGATTGTCGTAGAGAGACAGGGGGGCGAGACCGTGGTCGAGGTCGTCGACAAGTCCATCGGACTGCTGCCTGACGGCTCGGCAGTCATCCAAGGGCGCATAACCTCGGCCTTGGCAGACGTGGAGCCTTATGGAGTCGTTGCGTACATCGTCAATGGCGAGAGGGTCAATGTAGGCCAGGACTACCGTCCCGACTTCTACATTGGACAGACCCTCGTCGTATCGTTGACTTTCGAAAAAGTAAACTGAGGGGGTTTCCCCCTCTTTAAAACAGAGGCCTTTCAGCCTCGATGAAATGGAACTTATACCCATCACACGAGAAGACAATCGAACACTTGGGGACATCCAACGAATTATCTTCGGTAACGTGCAGGGTGATACGGTCGCGATCTCCGATAGAACTGGGGAAAGAGTGGGAGCCGTCTGCGTAGATTATCTGATATGTCGCGTTCGGGGGGACATCTGAAACGTCAAGCTGAACCTCGGACGTGTACAAGGTCTGGTTGTATCCTTGGTGGGCATATACCGGCCCCCAATAACAGGGGATTCCAACATCGGCATCCATCATATCATCAATGTAGGGGTAGGCGATGAGAAGGCCCGCACCGATGACCAGCGCGACACACAGTAGAGTCTTCTTCCTCTCGAGGTCCATTCAAGACCCCCTTTTGATATTGGGCATCATAATACATCATCTCGACCGTTCTATATAATCCGACTCGGCCGAGTCGGATAGGATGAGAACCCTTTATCTGACATACGACCGCGCCAAGCGCACATTATCGGCATCAGACGATCGTGCCGGCTCGATCGTCGATAATGGGGTCACCACCCTCCACGTCGACCCGATCCCTGGATGCACCATGGATCTGGTCTTCGGGGTCGTCCTTCGCAACGAAAACGGGAGAGCCCTCCGGGGCTACCCTTTCTCACGTCTCGATGCGAAGGGCGATGCGGTCCTCTTCTCGGATGTCCTCCGCGCCTGTACGGGCGGAGCCCTACCCGTAGCACTCCGCATAACCTACGATGACAACGCCGTCGAATCGTCGGAGCCGTGCATTCTAAAAGTGTACTACTCCCCCGATGCCGACGTGTCGACACAGGTCCAGTACTCCGATCTCGCCATGACCCGCAACTCGTCGATGGAGTGGGTCGGGGCATGGACGTATGCCCGTGGTGCGATCGTCACGCACAATGGGTCCTTGTGGGTCGCTAAGACGGAGAGCATCGGGGACGAGCCACGCACGGCATCGACTGCGTGGCGTGTCGTGAGTGTAGACACCGAGAAGATGTCCGCATTGGAGGGCATCAGGGGGAACATCCAGGAGCAACTGGATGCGAAGAGCGGGAAGATCACGACGTTCTCGGTGACGATTCCTTACCCGACATGGACAGAGACGGAGGAAGGCTGGGTGAACACCGTCCAGCACGTCGGACTGCGTGCCGGTCATGAGGTCCGCGTGAGTTGGAATCGTGAGTCCTTCCTCGACTGCTGGACCGCAGACGTGAGGGTCCAGAGTGTCAGCGACGGAGAGGCCGTCGTCATGGCCACATCGAAACCTGTTGCTAACACCGTTTTAACCATTACGGAGTGGATCGAATGATTCTGAATCTTAATTCAGGTGTACCTAAGAAGTACATCGACGAGAAGGACGCAGCCAATAAGGCCCTCATCGACGCAGAGGTCGGTAACAGACAATCAGCCGACAACACCCTGCAGGGCAATATCAATACTGAGGCAACCACAAGGAAGAACGCAGATGATGCCCTCCAGGCACTCATCGACGACCTTGAGGAGAACTATAGCGGACTTGGTACCGCAGCACACATCGACACGGGAACCACCAGCGGAAAAATCCCTGTCATCGGATCCAATGGCAAGTTGGACACATCCATCATGCCCGACCTCACCATCAGCGAGTTCAAGGGCACCGTGTCCACCGTGTCGGGACTGACCACGCTGGTCTCGCAGACAGGAGACTGGGCCATCGTCAACGGAGAATCTGACGTTGCGAAGAACGGAACGTACATCCTGACAAGCACCGCCTACGGCACCGCCTCGAACTGGAAGAAGATGGCCACCCCTGACCTTGTCTGGGGAATCATCACAGGAGACATCACCGCACAGGCAGACCTCAAGAACGCGCTGGATGCCAAGTTCGATGCCAACAAGTATTTCGGACCTGAGACGAAAGGAACCAGCGGAAAGCAGGTCTTCACAGGAACCGGCTGGAAGGAGATGGCTGGCGATGCCTCCACCAGCGGAGGGGGAGATATCGAGGAGAGGAAACAGATTCCCGCATCCGTCGAGTACGTCCAGACTTATGTCCAGTCTGGATACCAGGCATCCAAGATGAAGTTCTGGACCGACGAACTTGTCGAGGTCAGCCCTCAGATCACACTCCCCAGCGGTTATGTCAAGGCCTACACATTCAAGACCGTCACAGGCCAGCCGATGCTGGTCCAGAACTCATTCGAGTGGTTGACTGCAGTCGCATCCATCACCCCCGCCGAGGGATTCGAGGAGACCTGGGCCGATGCCGAGGCGAAACTGTACGCGGCACAGAAGGGCACAACTGGTACTGATGCGCTTTCAGTCTATTATTACGTCATCGCCAAGAAGGCGATGTCGGGAGTCAGCGCGCAGTTCGTGATGTGGCTCGGCAACCCCGGACTGTCTGACGAGTACGTTGAGGGATGACAGAATGATCATCCCACCCTCCGCGAGCCCCGTCTGGGTTAAGTCTGAGCTTTCAAAGAAGCAGGACAAGCTGACCCAAGGGGGCGGAATCTCCATCAGTAATAATGTGGTCTCCGTCGATCTCGCGGAGGCCACTCAAACCTCTTCCGGACTGATGTCCGCCGACGACAAGAAGAACTTGGAGGCCCTCAAGGCGAACACCATCACCGAGTACGTCAAGGGCGTGACCCTTGACAATTATGCGCTGAAACTGACCAGATCGGACGGAACCGTCGTCCAGCCGACCCTTACGGCCGTCGAGGTCAACCCCTCGACTGATAACGCCTCCTACCCGGTGATGCTCGGCACGTCCACATCCAAGGGATTCCAAAGCGCGAAGGTTGTGGCAGGTGTGACCGTCAATCCCTCGGCCAAGGCGATCACCGCCTCCAAGTTCTACGGAGCCCTTGAGGGCACGGCATCCAAGGCCGTCGCTGATGCTGACGGCAATACGATTTCATCGACGTATGCGAAGACCACTGCCCTGTCGGGATACCTTCCGCTGGCTGGCGGAGCCCTCACGGGCAACCTCTCCATAGGAGGCACTACGTCTTTTGGCGGAAATGTCACCATGGACGGGTCTGGAACCCCCCTTATCATTGGAGCCAACGGAAAGATCGGACTACGTGCCAAGGGAGCAGGCCTCGCCAATGCTGGCCAGATCAATATTTCTGATTCTTGGTATGGCGCAGGGAACAACCGCTGGGGCGCACAGATGTCTGCATATGACAGTGTGGGCAATAGGTACAACCAGTTCCGCGTGTCGCATGATGGCCTTCAGTATCTGATCTACGACAATGCGACAGGGGTCGAGACGGCTCAACAGGTCGCGCTTATCGACGATATTCCCGATGTGTCGGGATTCGCCACGAAGGCCGAGATCAGCCTCCTTCCCACCCTCGACATAAAGGTCGTATCGACTCTGCCTACTTCCGGGATCTCGTCGAAGGTCATGTACCTCGTGCCGTCTGCCAATGGCACCAATGACCAGTATGACCAGTATATCTACGTCAACGGCCAATGGGAAAGAATCGGGTCGGGAATGATTGCCGTGGATTCGGCACTGTCCAGCACATCATCCAACCCCGTCCAGAACAAGGTCATCTTCACGGCCCTGTCGGGAAAGCTGGACGCCACAGGCACGGCAGCCAAGGCCACTGCAGACGGGAGCGGTAACAACATCGCATCCACATATGCGAAGAAATCCGACATTCCGACCGCAGGGAGCAACATCTCGATCTCTGGCGGAGTGATCTCCGCGACTGACCAGAAGGTGAGTCAGGTGAGTGCAGGAGGGTTCGACAATGACTTCCCGATTTTGCTGAAGACCTCCCCGAACACCTCGACGGAGAACGGCTCCGTAGGGTTCGCGCCGGGCGTGTCCATCAACCCTAAAACAGGACACATCAAGGCTACGGCATTCGACGGAACCGCATCTAAGGCCACGGCGGATGCATCGGGCAATGTCATCACAGATACCTACATGACTCTTGGCACTGCGCAGACCGTCACAGGAGCCAAGGCTTTCACGGGTCAGGTCGGCAATACCCAATCCACCCCCGGAGTGTACCTCGGACTGGACACTAATACATCCGCACCCAACGCGAACATCGCGATCGTATCGGCGAACTCTGCCGCGTACATCGACATGGGCAAACCCAACGAGGACTATGGATTCAGGATCATAAAGTGGGATGCAGGAAGCGGAGACCTCGCGCAGTTCTGCTACTCCAATACCACCTTGACCGTACCGCGTGCAAATGGAACCCTCGCATTGGTCGAGCAGATTCCCGACGTGTCAGGATTCGCGACCAAGGGAGAGATCCCGGATATTTCCGGCCTTGCCACCAAGACCTACGTTGACGATGCCATCGGAAATATCGACATCGGCTCCATGTCGGGATTCCTCCCTCTGACCGGAGGCACGATCACGGGCCCTGTTGCAATTAAGCAACCGCACGATCTGTTTGGCGAGGTAGGAATTCTGGATCTTGGAAGATTCGGGACAATCACCCAGATGCTGACGGCGATGTCTTTCAATATATCCGACGGAACGACAACCTACGGGGCCGGATTCGACAACGAAGGATTCAAGACACATACCGGGGACGGCATCACCGCGCTGAAGCTGGGCACGACCAGCACGCCTTGGCCGGAGATCCACGGAACCGCCATTTATCAGAATGGCAAACAGGTGGCCACTCTCGAGGACCTCGCTGGGGTCAGCGGTGGAGGATCAGGAGGTTCACTCTCACCCTCTGCATATGTCAAGGATGTCACATGGGGGCAATCATCCAACCGCGTCGTGGTGACGTATGGCAACAACCTCACCTCGGAGTTCTCCGTCGGCGTGGTGAAGCAGAACGTCACATCCGGACTTAACCAGGAGCTACCGATCCTTACAACGATGGGTTCACCCTCGGAGAGCTTGACCTCAGAAGTGAGGTTCACTAGCGGGATGACCATCAATCCCTCGAAGGGGTCCATCACCGCCACATCCTTCAAGGGCACGGCAGACAAGGCAGTCGCAGACGCTGACGGCAATGCGATTGCATCGACCTATCTGGCCAAGTCAGGCGGAACTATGACGGGCAATCTGGAATGGTCCAACTCCTCGGCATGGTGCTTACCATATCTGCTGGCATTCAAGAATGCCGATACAGGGCAAAGCCCGACCTATCCATACACAGGATTCTATCAATGGGGTCCAGAGTGGCAGGTTAATGCGAGGAATGCCAGCAACACATTCGTCCACAACCTGTTGTCAATCAACAATGAGACGAAGGTCGCGACAGTCGCGGCAAGGCCCACCGTCAATGGTGCAGGACTTGCGCTACAATCCGATGTCCCGAAGATAACCTACAGTACATCGGAACCGCCGTCCACCCTTGCAGATGGGGAGATCTGGCTGGTGTATGAATGAGCTGGAGGTTCGGACAAGGGGGCACCAAGACCGTCAAAGGAGGGGCGGTCGGTGTGGGGGGCATCCCTCACAGGCTCCTAAGGATCTACGTCGGGGCAGAGGGCTCTGGCCCTCGCCTCGTGGCCGCGTTCACCTCGGCCTTTACCGTGTCCTTCGCAGCCAATGGGGGCACAGGCACGACGGCATCCATGACCGGCACGAGCATCACCCTTCCGTCGAGCGGGTTCACGAGGTCGGGATTCAGATTCGATAGATGGAACACCAAGGCCGACGGAAGCGGTACGAGCTACACGCCAGGACAGACCATCACCCTTTCGGCAGACATCACACTGTACGCCATATGGGTCCAGCAGGTCACGGTCACCTACTACAAAATCTATGCAGCAGGCAACACATCGTCTTACCCGCCAGCCAGCAACTCGGGACCCGTCGGCGGTTATCTCGACCTCAAGGTCGGGAATGTCACCGTGCCTTATCTCGACGACAAATTCACCGCATCGGGCAACCTGTCCCCCACGCGCACGCTGACCGTGGATAAAGGAACCTCGCTGTACGTCATGGCCAAGAACTACCTTGGATCAAACAGATGTAACATCTACGTCAACGGATCACAGGTTGTTGCGAACACGTCCAGCGCATCGTACAGCCTTCCCAATGGTATCCAGAGCAATGTGGAGGTTCAGATGATGTGGACGATGGAGTTCCTTCTCGGAACCATCCCGACATCCTCGGCATGGACCATCGGAATCTCCGGAGGAACCTGACCCGTTGGACTCGATCTATTCCACAAGCTGAAACCCCTTTTCAAACCCCTTACTTTTATCCAATTTTTATTTTCGATAAAAGATAAAAAATCCAGACCGTTCTTTAAAAACGCTATTTGCCGCTTCTTCTCCATGCACCAAAAAATGCATATCATCAGGATCGGGAGAGCAATCAGATACTCCGGGGGTGGGTTCAAGTGAGATGCCCCCGTTGCAATATGCCCTTAGATCATTTTTCAAGAACAGGCGCGGACAAACATATCCGCCGTTGTCAGACGCTCGTGCCGACCTACCATTATACTGGCAACCCCGTTGGACGGCCTTCATATAAAAAGAAATCCAAGAATTTGCCCAAATACCCTCCGAGCCCCTGATTGAATGTCCACACGGACAGGAGGCGATATCTTGGACGAAATGCACACGATGACCCCATACCAGACATGGGAGCACGGGGTCCTCGAGGACATTGGGAAGGATGTCGACACCATCATTAAAATGGTGGGGGGAAATGAAAAGATGGAATCATATGATTCGGGACTGATCGCAGGACTACTCAGTAAGCAGGGCATTGACCCCGGAGTGCTTGCGATGTTGAACAACAAGAACGGAATGATGAACGACGAGGGCCTGATATTCCTGTTGTTCCTTCTGATCCTCGGAGGAGGAAACGGATTCGGATTCGGAAGGAATGGACTCGATGGAGTGGCAGGAGTCGACAGGACTGTGATTAACGAGGCCAACCAGACGAGGCTCATGGATGCAATCTCAGGAAACCGCGACGCCATCGGTCAGCTGGCGCAGACCCTCAACTGTGACATGAACGCTATCCAGTCTGCTCTCTGCGGAGTGGACAAGGCTCTTGCAGTCAACCAGGGAAGCATCATCAACGCAATCCAGTCCTGTTGCTGCAACGTCCAGAACAAAATCCAGGAGTGCTGCTGCCAGACCAACCTCAACATCGAGAGGCAGGGATGTCAGACAAGGAGCGACATTCAGGATGTGCGCTTCCTGATTAGCTCCACACAGAGCGCACAGGACAACCTCATCCAGAGTCAGTTCGCCGCACAGAATGCATACCTTGCCCAGCAGTTCTGCGACATCAAATCGAGGGAGGACCAGAGGGAGATCCAGGCACTCCGCGACAAGCTCGCAGATGCCAAGTCCGATGCTCGCATGGTCGCGATCCTTGCCGCAGTCAATGGCAGGGATACCGTAAGCGGGACCCTTGACACCACCGCCGGAACCTGGACCGGGGCCATCGCCTGAAGACATGACCGCAGAGGCATCCCTGAACTGGATGCCATAAGGGAGGGGGAGACCCCTCCCACCCGGATAGCATGACCGATTATGCGAACATCTTGAAAGCCCTCAGAACCGAGGGTATGACCGTGGACAAGAAGGCCGAGAACTACCGTGCTTTCGATGAGCTCATGAGGCAAGGGGTGAGCCTCCCCGACCTCATGCAGAGGCTGGAGTCCCTCGAAAACCGTGTGAAGGAGATGGACGAGCATCCCCAGCAGGACCGCGAGGTCTTCGCGGTGATGGAGTCCGCAGTCGCGGACGATGCCGATGTCGTCAAGGCAAAGGCGAGGCGCGAAGAGGTCATGGAAAGGATCCTGACCGAGTCGTGCATGAGGGATAAGAGGTTCGCCGAGGCGGACCGGGACTACCGCGCCGTGGTCAATGCGGTCTATGTCAAGCTCAAGGGCTGACCGTTCTATATAACCCGACTCGGCCGAGAGGGTGACGATGCCGATTCTGCCGAAGCTACGCGATAACCTCGTCTTAATCCCTGTATGGGAAGTGCCAATAATCTGGTCCTGGCGCACTCTGACCCTTCTGATCGCGTGCGGAGGCATCGGCATGGTGACAAGTATGATCGGATTCGAGAATCTTTCAGATGCCAGCGTTATTGCAATCTTCGCTGGCGCATTCATCGCTTCTCTGTTCGTTGTCTACTTCGCATACTACGATGGCTTCAAGAAGCAGCAGCAGGACTCCGCGCTCCTCAAAGTGAGGAAAGCACGCGGCGAGACCCTGACCGTAGAGGAGGAGGTACAGATCAGCAAAGCAGAGAAGTTCGATGTTCGTTACATCCTTGGAATGTTCATCAGCATCGTCATGTCCGGCGCGATCGCAGTCGTCGTTACTGCCCTTGCCGGACAGGTCTGCGCCATTCCCGACGTATGGACCTACTTCGCAGTCGCGTCCTTCGGAGTCGGATTCCTGACTGCCGCAGTCCTTGATCAGAACTGCGTCCACAAGGCAGTCGACGGACGTTTCCGTGCCGATGTCATCACCCCCCTGGCTGAGAAGCTGGAGGCCGAGGCGATCGAGGCATCCAAGGCAAAGGTCAAGCCCACCGACATTAATGATGTCGTGACCCGCATAATGGAGTCCCTCCAGGAATTCCGCCAGTAAACGCGAGGGGGAACATCCCCTTCCACTTTTTCGTAGGATTTTAGAAACAATTATAATCTCCCCTTGGAAGTATTCATTTTTGAGTTCACTAAAGTAACCCACTTTTACGATAGTTTTAAATATATGTAATGCATACATAGTAATAGGACGGGGAGAAGAAGACCCGTCAGGGAGCGTAAACTAATGGCAGCAGCAATCCAGGAATTCGAGATCATGAACCACAACGACCTTCGTATCGTCAGGATGGACACCAACCGCGGCAGAATCTACACCCTCATGAAGGGAAAGAGGGTCTTCGACAACGGCTACGGGGGAGCATACCTCCGCCTTGAGGCCTGCGAGGAAGAGATCCTGTTCTGTGAGGTGGAGTGAATGCACAAGATCGAAGATGTCGATACCGCCAACAACCTCTACGGAGGAGGATGGAGATCCGGGGACAAGGCCCTGTTGATCGCAGAGTACGGAATCACCGAAGAGGAAGCCGACACCCTCTGCGAGATCCTCGCAGAGTTCGAGAACGACGCGAAGGAGGTCGAGTGAATGCCTCGCGGATCCGGGCTCAGTTATATCACCGCCCTCGACCGCAGGGAGGACGGCTCTATCATTGAGGTCCACCTAGAGATGGACGGGTTCAAGGCCCGTATGCACCCCGATGATGTCATCGCGATGCACGAGGCCAGACCTGGATGCATCCCGAACATCTACGAGCTCCTCCTCCCTCCGAGGGCCGAAGAGGACGATGGGCTCGAAGGGATCATGGTCACCGAGACACAGGAGGGCTATGCGGTCGACCTCGTGATCAACATCGGGGAATACCGCACCAAGGCGGAGGCTGAGGTCACCGCCGGGCATTACCGCAATTACGCCGACATCGAGGCCCCCATCGTCAAGGGCGGGAACTCGGTTCGCATCGGATCCATGGGAAAGGCACTCTCCGCGATGGGATGCCAGGTCGGAGACCGTGTGAGGGTCATCGTGTTGAGAGAATGAGCGAGAAAAGAGAGGTCGCCGCCTTACTGTGTGCGAGGCGGCGGGAGATCACAATTTGGGAGCGTAATCTCTGACCTCTTCATCGTTCTAATGATATTAAAAGTATCGTTCTAATATAAAGGGGAGCGCGAAGCATGACTATCGACGCGTGGCTCGGCCACCTTGAGGAGCATGGACGCAGGCCGAATACCATCAAGACGTACGGCAAGATAGTCCGCGGACACCTGCGCCGTCTGGCTGCAGCAGGCTTCTCCGGGGATCCCTGGAGCATCACGGATGACACGATCCGCTGGCTTGCCGTGAACTCGCAGTTCACCCCGTCGGCACGTCAGCAGGCCATCATGGTCTTAGGGATGTGGGTCGAGTGGGAGACGGGGTCGAACCCCGTCAAGAAGGCGGACATACTCTGGAACAGGGTCGAGCCGGAAAGGCACTTCATCGACACGGAGATCCTGTCGGATGCCCTTGCCGTGGCCGACCATCGCGAGCGTCTGGTGCTTCTGATGGGCGCGAAGATGGGGCTTAGAAGGATGGAGATCGCCGGGGCGAGGTTGAGTGACATCGAAGGGAACCGCATCCTGATCTGGGGGAAGGGTCATGGGAACGGCAAGCCGGCCAAGGTGCTTATGCCGGAGGCCGTGCGCGAGGCTCTGGATGAGTACCTGATGTACGAGCGCGACAAGCTCGACCCATATAGGAGGATCCCGGAGATCATCTTAAGGACTTATCACGGGGTCGAGCCGATCACCCCCTCGGACGTGGGCAATATCATGACGAGGATCGAGAAGAAGTGCGGTCACCACATCACCGCGCACAGTCTCCGCAGACTTTTTGCAACGACACTGCACGAGGAACTCGGTGCGGACATCCATGACATCTGCACGCTGATGCGCCACGACTCCATCGAGACGACGAGGATCTACATCCGCACCAACCAAGCAAGGTTGGATGACCTTGCGGAAAGGGTATAAAAAGGCTTTAAATAAAGAACCGCGATTATCATGTAGGGCATCGAGTGACTTCTTCCTTGGTTCACTCAATGGGAATCTACCCCGCCTGTCCATGCAGGGGAGCATGGACAGGTTTTTTTAAACCCCTGTTAAAGATAGTGTGTGTCTGTGTGTGCGCATTTTTCTAAAGATCGCAGTTGGAAATTCCTTGGTTGATATTTAAATAAAATATCAATCAATTTAATTTTTTAAGTAAAATTTAAATATATAATAAGCATAACTGATTTTAGCAGAACCGTGAAGCGAGGAAGCTAAGGTTAATCCTCCTTATCCTTTAACGAAAAGCCAGGTGCCTTATCCTCTTCCTTCACCTCTGCGGAGGTCAAGAAAATGGGAGCAAAAGTCCATATGACCGCCGTATACAGGGCGGTCCTTGAATACCATTGGAACGTCATCGACAACTGCACCGCAGCCGGCAAGTCCAGGGTCTGTATCACTTTTGAGCAGTTCAAACAGGCATTGTACGCATCCGAACTCGTCTCGGATCCTCGCTCTGTTAAAACGAAGTGGGAGACCGCCGTCGCACAGGGAGTCCTCGAAGAGGTCAGGAGGGGAAGGTCTGCGGATCTCGTTATTCCCCAACTCAAGATCAAGGCGGCAGTCAACCCCTTCGCACGCACACACACAGACACACACACTATTCTTAACACACCTATCGAGGAGGAGTTCTGATGGCCGAGGGTGAGCAGATCCTCGTCCTCGAGGTCACAGAGGAAGGCGCACACACACAGACACACACAGACACACACACAGAGCTTTCTCCCCTCGACCGTCTGAAGCTCCTCAGAGACATGAGCATCTATGAGCGCATAGATGCGGCATATGCTGAGATCTCCCAGACCTCCTTCTCCAAGGACGGCACAGTCAGATCAGAAAAGGCCTCGTACAAATTCATCAGCATCGGCCAGATTCTTGAGCCCGTACGCAAGGCTCATGGTCGCTGGGGGGTCAAGGTCTTCTTTGGAGTGCCTGAGTATTGCACAGAACTCGGAGAAAAACGCTATGCCATCCAGCGCGCGGGCGGAACTTGGCAGGTCGCGAACGGTCACATCAATATCCGCATCATCGGAAGGGACGAAGAGGACTGCATCGACATGACCGTCCCCTTTGAAGCGCAGGACAACTCCGACAAGCTCACGAACAAGATCCTGACCAATGCCGAGAGGTGCCTTTACAGGACCCTGTACGCCATCGACGAGGGCGATGCATCCGACCCCGAGGCCGTGAACATCCCCATGCCCGGGGAGAACACCGCGAGGGTTCGCGAACAGGCCAAGGACGATCCCTTCTTCGGATCCAAGAAGGAGAGAAAGGAGGAGAAGGTCAAGCCCGTCATCGACGACCATCTGCCCAATGCCAAGGAGCTTTCAGAAGCCACCTACGGCCCCAGCACCGTGTCCGACAGGACATTCACACGCGCAAGGGTGGCAGCGAGGAAGTGGATGGAAGAGCATCAGGATGACGAGTTCGTGCAGAGCCAGATCAAGAGGTTCGGAACCTCTAACCTCTCCGCATGGCCCAGAGCCCACGTCGTCGACATCGCTAACCTGTGGCTTGAGGCACAGGGCGAGGAACTGCTCACCTACGATCTCCCCAAGGAGGCGAGGGAGTGAACCACGTCGACCTTCTGACAGTCGACGGCCTCGGCAAGGCCTACGCTCTGATCTACTCCGGAATGCTGATCGAGGTCGCATTCTGCGACGAGCCCGATCTGGTCGAGGACATTGTCGCGGCGATCTTCGCCAAGGCTGATGCCGTACTCGACGAGGTGGGACTGTGACCGACATCCTCGGAGCAGTCAACGACCTCGTCACCGTGGTCGGGGTCATCGTCGCAACCGTCGGGGTGATCTGATGGACCTCGTCGAGAAGACCAAGGCCGTCATGCGCGAGATCTCCGACCTTAAGCAGGCACTCAAGGAGGCCGAGGAGGAACGCAGCCACCTCCTTGCCGAGCTGATGAAGGAGGGCATCACCGATCTGGGAGACGGATACAAGGTGATCCGCTCCGAGTCCTACTCCTATGACATCGAGAAGGCTCGCGAGGTCATACCGGCTATCTACGACGACCTCGTCGACCGTCTCACAAGGAACTTCGATCCCGTGCCCACCAAGACCGAGCTGGAGGAGGCCATCAAGCACCTCCCCAAGGATCAGAGGGAAGCCGTCATGACATACATTCGCGACGAGGATGCGAAAGTCTCCTACACCATCAGGGGGAAGACCAGATGAATCTCCCCGACCGCATGGTCCTGATGCGCATCAAATCGTGCAGACTGACCCTCGGACAGGTCATGCAGAAGGTCGAAGGATGGGCCAAGGCCCTCCCTTCCCATGAGATCTACATGGATGGGGACGAGTACGCAATCGTCGCAGTAAGAAGGGATGGCGCATGATGAGCCAGCGCAAGTATCCCAATGAGCTTGAGAGAGACATCGTGGACGTCTTCATGGCTGCCGACGGGGACCTCTCCGCCAAGGACGTACGGGAGCATCTGATCCATAGGGGCATTAACCCCTCCGAGGCGATCATCCGCAGGGCTCTGATCAAGCTTGAGAGCGAGCGTGTCATCACCCGCGCCGGTGAGTACAGAGGATCCCAGCGCGTGTACTGGAGGCTGGTCTGATGACCAAATTCGCCAACGTCCAGCACGTTGCGAGGATGCTCCAGGCATTCTCCAGCCCCCGCACCGTCTCGGATGCGTGCATCCAGTCGGGCGTGTCCATGGAGATCGGACTGTCCGCAGTCCGTCTCCTCCTTTTCCGCAAAGACATAATCGAGACGGCCGACAGGCTCGGCCGTCCCGCCTTCGTGAAGGTGAGACTATGAGCGACGAGATAACCGATGCGGTGACAACTATCTACAAGCACCGCCGCGACATTCACACGGGCAAAGGCTATCGCAAGATCATCGAGGTGGCCGACTCAGAACTGGCCAGGATGTGCTATTGCGAGGACGGCCTCGACTACTGGACCGAGAAGACGCACATTCACGTCTATCTCGATTCCGGGGTCAATCCGACGATCGACGTAGTTATCGACGAGTACCCCGTGCTGACGATTCTGGGCGATTTCTGCGAGGCCGATTACAACGAGTTGGCCGACCGCTGGACCGATGTCGGCCCAGTAATCAAAGGATTGGCGGAGGTGTGCGCATGACCGAGCGCACCGTGTCCGAGATCCGCGAGGAGATCTTCGCTCGCCTGTACGCATCGGACGAGGGTCTGACCCTCGACGAGATCGTCGAGTCCGTGGCCGTGGAGGTCTGGATCGTCGAGGCCATCATCACCAAGGCCGTGGCCGAGGGCAAGATTGTTCTGGCAGACATGGAGAGGCCTCAACGCTTCGCCATGCCCTTCGCGGAGGGTTGCGCATGAGCTATGAAAGAGAGACCTGGAGGGGCCACGTCCATGTCTACTGCTATTTCGAGCCCCTCACCGAGGTAGTCGGAGACCTCACCGCATGGATGGACGAGGTCGTGTCGAAGTGGATGGAGGAGTACGAGTATACATTCGATTCAACCGAGGTCTGGGTTGACAACTTCGAGATCATCGTAAAGGATGGCAAGCCCATGGTCCACCTGTCCGTCGAGGGAGCGATCGAGGGAGAGGGCGAGGACGATTTCGAAGAGGAAGGGGACAGTCTCGGCGGTGCGATCGACTGCGACTTCTCAGGTCTCGAGGACGTGGCGAAGATTCTGGACAGGGGCTGGGAGACCGACTGCGAGGACATCGACACATGGTACGACGAGGACGCGGCCTACGAGGACTACAGGGACAGGTGCGACGATGACTACTGATGGATTCGTCGGGACCGGGGTCTTGTACGTCAAGGCCGTGCCCCCTACCCCCTGCATCGACGATCTCGATGAGTGGGCCGAGGGATGCGTGTGCAAGTGGGCGAAGGACAACTCGGTCAATGAACCGGCCCATAATGCATGGATCGACTCCGTCAAGGCCTCGACCCATGACGGGAAGCCCTGCATCGAGTTCATCATCTGCGAGGGCGCAGAGTCCGACGATTACGGAGAAATGCACGCATCCGCGCTGGAGGTCACGGGCTGGATCCAGACCCTGATGGATGATGGCTGGACCGTGCTGGACTGGGAGGTCCACGTCGAGGAGGACCTGGAATGACCTCCGCAGACCGTGCCGCCGTGGTCATCGCACGCGAGGTAATGACCCGTGACCTCACATGGCTGGACCTCCACAGGCTCCTTCCGGCAGTCACGGATCCGACGATCTCCAAGGCCATCCAGACCCTCATGCGCACAGGAGTGATCCAGCGCAAGACAAGGGCCCCCCGTGTCGTGTACGCATGGACAGGGGTAGACATCCCCGAAGAACTCGCACAGGCATCCGAGGAGATCGACAGGGGCGCGAGGGTGTCTCCTCGCCTCACCCATGCGGAGAGGAGAGCCATAGAGGCGCAGAAGGACAAGCCCGCCGAGGTGCTGGCCATGGAGCATGGCATCACCGTGGGCACAGTCCTGCGTATCTGGAGGGATGTGGAATGATCACGCTGGACCTCCTCAAGCTCCTCAAGTACAGACGCTTCGTGACCGCATTCTGGTTCAGACGCGAGTGCCACGCGAGGGGCTGGGACGAGACGGGAGTCCTTACCACCCTCGCGGACCTCGGTATCCTGAAGCGCAAGACTCCGGGCGATTATGTCTGGAGTGATGATGCAGACATGGACGATCTCGCCAGTCGCATCCAGACCTTCCTGGTGTGCCATACGGAAGAAGACTACCACGTCGCATCCATATCTGTCCGGAAGAACTCCCTTCACGCACTCTTCGGAGAGGGTATCTATCACGCCAAGCACAAGCCCAAGACCAAACTGGGACAGGAGGGGTACGACGCGATCTTAGAGCTGGTCAAGTTCTTCCCCGGGATCTCTCCCAAGGACATCGCGGACTACTTCCCCCATCGTTCGTACATCACGGTCTACTCGGCCATCCGTCGCATGGCCGATGCTGGGCTGATCTCGTACGAGTACCGCTCCAGCGCACGGGCTCCCAGCCGCTGCTTCCCGGTGGGGGTGCCGTCATGATGCGCCTGATAACATTCGATTGTGACGTGTGCGGCAATGCTTGCACAGTCACCATCGAGTCATCGACCGACCCCCTCGAGCCGACCATGTGTCCGCTCGGGTCCATCCCTCTCTGGGAAAGGAGGTCCGACTGATCTTGGACGAGGACCAGCGCAGACAGATCATACTGGACTACATCGCGGCTCATCCGCGGTGCCATGTCCGTGAGGTCATCGCAGCGGTTAAACCGAGCATGGCCACGCACACCGCCTTCAGATGCCTCAACCGTCTGGAGGGGGACGGTTCTGTCTGCGTCGAGGTCGTCGTTACCAAGGGAGGAAGGAAATCCTACGAGCTGGAGGTGTCAAGATGATGCCGAAGGAGTGTCCCGGTTGTGGATGGATGGCCAAGCCATCGGAGGATCTCGGAAGGACTGTCGTGTACATCTGTGAGAGGTGCGGCCAGTCCTGGAGGGTCGAGAAGCCCATGCAGCATCAGATTCTGCAGAGCCGTCTGGAGGGGTTCCGCTGAGAATCCAAGCCACCACCTGTCCCAGCTGCGGAGCCAATGTCACCCTCGTCGTGGACCGTTATAACCGCTGCGAGGGTCAATGCGGAACCTGTGACCGCATGGTCATGACCTCATTATCAAGGATCCCGGCAAGGGAGCCCACCATCGCCAAATGCCTCCTTTGTGGAGGCCAGCCCATCGCCACGACCTTCGTGGACCATGGAAAGCGCAGATTCTGCGCGATAAACTGCCTTACCTGCAATACTGCCCTGATCTCCTCAAAAGGAGACATTTACGATAAATGGAACGTGACGAATATGCCGAGGATCACCCCCGCCGAGTTTTATGACAGAGTAAAGACCGACATGACCGAGGACGAGGAGGAGTCCGAATGAATCGCCAGATCGTCAATGCCCTCGCCGAGTTCGTCCCCGAACTCGTCGATTGCGACCTGCGCATGACCGTACACATCAAGCTCTCCCCAAAGATGGAGGCCTCGATGTGGATGGACATGGGTCTGGCCAAAGCCGTGCTTAAGGTCTTGGATGCCAGAGAACTGGAGTGCCCTCACGCGTGCCGTCTCCTGCTCGAGGTCGATGGGGAGCAGGCCCGCATACTGGCCTTTATCCACATCATCGACGACGAAAAGATGTACATGATCGCAGAGCCGACCGAAGAGTCCGAGCCTGTGGACGATCCCGGGGAGACCGAGGAGAGCATCGACGACATAATCGAACAGGGACAGACAGGACTCGACGATGTGCTGGAGGGTGACGAATGACCGTGCTGGAGTTCGCGTTGATCGCATCGGCGGTCTGGATGACCTCCGCGATCATCTGGCGCATCCGCTACGAGAAGAGGAGGCGTGCGGAATGATCGAAAAGGCGGGACTGTATTGGGCCAAGTGCGACAAGTGCGGTAGGACATTCAGCACCATCGCCCAGCGCGAGGTCGTGCTTTTTGAACTCAAAGTCCGCGGCTGGAAGGTCCGTGGGGACAGATGCACCTGTCCCGGCTGCGTCAAGGAGGCCAAGCAGTGATCTCGGTAAAATCCCACATCCACGGATGGGTGGATGTGTCCGAGGAACAGGCACGTGCATGGGTTCGCACCATGCTGGACGGAGTCCACTCCGCGCACAAGCGCGCACGCATCGAGGAGCGCATCAGGGGAACGACAATCGACGAACTGATGGCGGTGAGGCCATGAACGAGGAGATGATCCTGAGCTGCCTTCGGACCAATGGCCCGATGACTTCCAGACAGATATGCATCGCGTGCAACGAGGAGAATCAGGCCACGCTCCAGCGCACCAGAAGGATCCTCAAGTCCATGCAGAAGTTCCGCATGGTCACGCAGATCAGGACCGTCATGGAGAGCAGACACAACCCTTCCCACCTCTGGGAGGCGGTGGAATGAGGCAGGACCACATCATCGCCGCATTGAGGTCCTACGGACCCATGACCACGACGCAGATCCTCGACAGGCTCGGCTTAAAGGACACTCATCCGATGCATACGACCTGCAACTCCCAGCTCAACAAGATGGGCAAGAGGGGAGAGGTCGAGAAGGTCGGCACGGTCGGAGCCGGAAAGCACACCGCATACATCTGGGCGGTGGTGGAATGAATCAGGAGGAAGTCCTTAATGCGCTCAAGACACACGGCCCTATGACCACGGTGGAGATCATCGAGCGTCTGGGGATCCCCCACTCCGGCCGTGAGGTCGCACATTGCGGAATGAGGCTAAGGAGTCTGGAGAAATATGACCTTGTGAGGGTCATCGGAAGGACAGGTCCAAGACATCACCGCACGAATGTCTGGGAGGCGGTCGAGTGAATCAGGTCGAGATCCTCGCGATACTCCGCGAGAAAGGACCCATGACGGCCATCCAGATCGCGGAGGCTCTCGGAGGCCCTCTCAGCGACATCACCATGAGGCACAGGGCTCTGTCCAGCGTTCACGCCAAACTGTCCAAGCTCAAGGGCCTGGGATTCATCGAGAGCGAGACGACACTCAGAGCGTCTGTCCGTGATGGGCGCATCATGTACAAGGCGGTGGTCGAGTGAACCAGGAGCAGATCCTAGAGGCCCTCAGATCTCACGGGGCGATGACCCCAAGGCAGATCCAGGCCCTGTTCAAGGACAGCCCCGACCAAGACTCCATCGACCACATCAGGCGCAAGCTGAGAGCCCTCCATAAGTACGAGCTTGTCAAACCGGTCGGGAAGGTCAAAGTAATGGAGGGAGTCCCTCCCGCCGTACTGTGGGAGGCGGTATGGTGAAATGCCAATACTGCCCCAGACAGGCCAGCCACGAGCATAAGGACAAGGGTCTGTTCTTCTGCGACTCATGTGCGGATGCCTTCCGTGATGGGTTCGAGAAAGGCCGCCGTTACGAATGTGCGAGAAGAAGGAGGGACGGCAGATGACCCACCATGAGGCTATCTTAGAGGCCCTCGAGACCCTCGGCAATGCGACAACAACCGAGATCATGGAGGCCTCAGGAACCCCGCATTGGGCGGTCATCTGCCATCTGCATAAGATGTCCAAGTACCGCATGGTGGCCGACCTCGGCACCGTGGGGTTCAGAGAGGAACACCGCTGGAGGCTGACCGTATGAAGGTCCTCAGTCTGTTCGACGGAATGGCCTGCGGTATGCTGGCGATGAGGTCCGCCGGAGTCGATGTCACCGACTACGATGCGTACGAAATCGACAAGTACGCGATTCAGGTCGCGAAACACAACTTCCCCGGGATTAGGGAGCATGGCGATGTCTTCATGAAGGACTTCACACGGTACAAGGGGGTGGACTTCGTCGTTGGAGGATCCCCCTGTACATACTGGTCCATTGCCCAGAGCAAGGATAAGAGGGAGACTGAAGCCCACGGCATCGGATGGGAACTCTTCCGGCAGTACGTCCGGGCCGTGAGGGAGGCCGAGCCTAGGTACTTCATCTACGAGAACAACAAGAGCATGGCAGATGCCATCCGCAGAGAGATCTCGGAGACGTTCGGATTCGAACCCATCTGCATCAACTCTGCGCTTGTCAGCGCGCAGAACAGACAGAGACTCTACTGGGTGGGTGTCCGCAATGCGGACGGGTCATATCGCAAGGCGGACATCGAGCAGCCCGATGACCGTGGCATCCTACTCAAAGACATCTTAGAGAGTGGAGAGAATCTGACTGGTGGAGAAAAGTCGTTCTGTCTGACCACAAGATGTCAAGGTGCTATTCCCGACAACACCATCGAGAGAGGACAACACACGATGGTCGCTGAACCCATCCGTGTCGGATCCCTTCCAAGACCCAATGGGGAACTCTCAACCTCTCAGGCCATGAGGGTGTACAGCGATGATGGCAAAGCCGTTGGATTGAAAGCCTGTGGCAGAGGTATGGGTGGAAAGACGGGACTGTATGCCATCCCATGTGAGTCCCTCTCCGAGGAGTACTACAAGGGAGGGTATGACGGCAACCTCATATGGATGATCGAGAACGAGGGCAGTTGCAGGGGTGGCAGTCAGCCGACTAAACAGTACCGTGTGTATTCCTCAGAGGGCAAATCCGTATGCGTGGACTCCAGCCCCCAGAAGCATTACATCGTTCCAAACGAGAATGATAAGCAAGAGCCTATCTACGAGGTCAAGGATGGAAAGATAACCATCAAGGGCAAGCAGTATCCCATCAAGCTTGCCGATGGTCAATACATGATCCGCAAGCTGACAGTAGACGAATGCAAGAGGCTGCAGACCGTCCCCGAAGATTATGACATGACCTGCATCAGCAACACACAGGCTTACAAGTGCCTTGGAAACGGATGGACCATCGAGGTGATCGCACACCTGATAAGGGGCGCATTGAGGTCCGCCGAATCCAGAACACCCCGTACGCTTGACGATTGGGCGGAGGTGTGCGCATGATAACGCAATGCTCCATCTGTATGGATGTAATGCACGAACGGGGCAGTATGCTCGTCTGCAAGACGTGCAGGTACGTCGTCCATATCGGTTATCATGATGGCATTGTCCAGCAGGTGAAAGAGGTCTGGGAGGGAGAGTTCGCATGACCCGCTGGGCATTCGTTGACCACGATGGACACATCCATCACTCCAGATCCTGCGCGATGATGCTGAAGAAGCTGGACACGCTGGACCTCGTGGACGAGGGGGAGGAGGTGACGCTTATCGACTATGACTCCGGCGAAACGGTGGCCGAGATCAAGAAGGTGGGTGGAGTGTGGCATCGCATCGTGAATGGTTATTGGCGGGCATACGTTCCGAAGAATCACGAGAGGGGCAAGAAAAAGGGGGTGCTGAATTGAACATTGTAAGCACTTTAAACAAACTATTAAATAGATGTAAGTGCTACATAGTAATAGGACGGGAAGAAAAACACCGTCCGAATGGGAGCGTAAGAACAATGGCAAACTTCGAGATCGGAAAGACATACTTCACCAGAAGCATCTGCGACAACAACATGATCTTCAAGGTCAGGATCACCAAGAGGACCGAGAAGACCGTCACCATCGAGGGATACAGGAACAAGAGGTGCAAGGTTCACATCGACAAGGACGGGGACGAGTTCATCGTGCCTGAATCCTACAGTATGGCCCCCACCTTCCGCGCAAGCAGGGAGGTGATGTGATTGGACCGCAGATACTACAACGATCTGAAGATGGGGCTCTTCGGAGACGAGCCCCTTGAGGTATGGGGAGAAGAAGTCCTCCTCAACGAGAGGGACAGATTCATCGAGGATGCTCTTAAGCTACTCCGCGAGGACTTGGAGTTCGCATACGACATGGCGGTCGGGGAATATCTGGCAGAACTCCGCATGGCGAAGACCTTTGAGGAGGTGGCCCGAATGCTTACCAGGCAGATGATCCTTGAGAACTTGGCGGGACATTTCGCGTATGCCCTCGATGAGTTCGACAGTATGGTGTTCAACTTAGCCGTCATCGAGATCCTTTCCAAAGATGAGATGGGCGAACTGTACGACATCCACAAAATCCTGGAGGAGCTTCTGGGAAGAATCGAGGACCTCGGCAAGGAGGTGGCCTGAATGACCGTTCCGCACGATCTGATCGCGCCGTGGCTCGCGCTCCGCATCATCAGAGACAATCCCGGGATCGGAGCCGATGAGCTGGTGGACAGGGTCATCGAGGACAGGACGCACCCTCTGTGCCTCTTCGCGCACCGTATGCGCGAGTTCGAGAATGATGGATACATCAGAGTCGAACGCACGGACGGAACCGCCAGATACACCATCACCCCCGGAATGGAGGACATTATCGAGGCCAAGGTGCAGGCGGAGATCGCGATCCTGACCTTCCTGTGGATGTCGAAGGAGGCGAAGGAATGAACATTGAATTATTAGCATACACACCTGAACCCGAGTCCGTCTGCAACCTTGGAGCCAAGGCCTGCGTGTCCGTGGACATCCCCCGGCTCGACTGGGTTCTGAGAGCCCTTGACCATGCATTGGAATCGGGACATGAATCCGTCCTTGAACACGCGAGCTTCACGTTCACAATCGAGGGCATTAGCAGAGCCTGTTCCCATCAACTCGTAAGGCATCGCATGGCATCGTACTCCCAGCAGAGTCAAAGGTACGTCAGGATGGATAAATTTGATTATGTCGTGCCTGAGAGCATAAGGGACATGGAAGGCCTGTGGCATAAGGAGAAAGAAGGCACGCTCACAACATCAGAGGTTTACGTCGAACTCATGGATTACATAAGCGAGCTATACGTCAGAATGATCAGAGTCGGGATCCCCGAGGAAGATGCACGCTACATTCTCCCCAATGCCTGCACAACCAATCTCGTCGTCACCATGAACGCACGCGAACTCCGTCATTTCTTCTCCTTGAGGTGTTGCGAGCGTGCGCAGTGGGAGATCAAGCAGGTCGCGGATATGATGCTCGATCTGGTCAAGGAGGTCGCTCCGACCATCTTCGAGGATGCCGGACCCAGGTGCAAACAGATGGGCTATTGCCCGGAAAAGCGTGGATGCGGTAGGGTGCCGAAGAGAAAGGAGGAATGAAGATGTGGGCACATATTATGCATGACGTCCTGATAATATTCGGAGCGGTAGTTGTCTCCCGTGCTTGTGCAGAATATAGAAGATCCAGGATGTTTGACAAGATCTTCAGGGCGATGAACGAGGGGACCGCCGAAGTGACTAAGATCACAGTCGACGTAAAAAAGGAGGACAGACCATGAGTCACATCGAACCCTGTCCTTACTGCGGACGCCCTCCTCAGCTATACAAACAGAATGACCAACCGGTGTATATGTTGCAGTGTGTGCGTGAATGGTGCGACCTGAAGGCCTATGGAGTAAGCAAGGAGAGGGTCATCGCCAGATGGAACGACCTTGCCGACGAGAAGGCTAGAAACATCGGAAAACACAGGGAATGGGGATGGGAGAAGATATGAGCGCACGCAAGAAGAAAATCCGCCACACATGGGAGGACTGCACGGTGATCTCCAAGGTCGAGTTCATCGAAGCCCTCTCCGACTGGTGCGAGGCTCATGGAGACAGACCCGTGACCGCCAGAGGAATCGACAGGATGTTGAGAATAGAGAGGGTGAGAAGATGATGCACTTTGGGAGATGGTGGTACCATAGCGATTGCGATCCTAGATGGAATGTCAGCGGCGAATGCAATGTAGGAGGGTTCTGTATGCCTCCCGACGCGGTGAATGAACTCCGTCGCTTGATAGATGAACTCGGCCAGCCTCCGTAGGATCTCGAAGAAGGCTACATGAAGTACTGAGGGTGAGAAGATGACACTCATCTCTATCGCACCAATCCTGGCAGCATCGGGTTATGTGAGCCGGGAAGGAGGAAATATGCCTCTGTGGGGCATAGTCCTCATATCTATCCCCATCTTGATTACTTGGGCAATCTGCGTTAGGTTCCTCGCGAAGATGGAGGACAAGCCATGAAGGAGATCGAACCCGAAGAAATCGGGAAGACCGTAAAACAGGACGGGGCCGTAAAGGTCCTTGTCCTCATGAAGAAGATCCCGGGGAAGGGCAAGAAGCCCATGCTTGCACTAACAGAAGACGGGGAGAAGTACATCGCAAAGCTGTTCGGAATGGACTATACGACCTAGGGAGTGGCGGCAGACCTAGGGGTCTGCGTATCCGTCCTGAACAATCGCATAAATTCTGAAAAAGTGGCTCGCGCGCGTACTATAGGGAGGGAGGTGTTTCTTAACAAGATCCGCAAGGAACAGTACAAGGCAATGGAGCGCGGCAGCGACCGTATGCTGATCTGGTTGGGCAAGAACAACCTAGGACAGACGGACAAGGTGGAGGCATCCGTCACCGTCGAGGAGAAGACTGCCGACACCCTCACATGGGACGACATCGAATCCCTTCTTAACTCAAGGAAGCGCACCAAATGAGCATCAGATTCATCGGTACGGACGACGAACTACGCGATGTGGTGTGTCGTATGTGGGACACACGTACCCGTTTATACGGATATGTTAGACATACCGTGATAGAACACCGCGATGGGTGGACAGATGGAGCGCATATCCGTCTGATGTGCGACACAATCCAAGACTTCCTAGAGGGCTCCGAAAAGGAGACCCTCATCATCACCATGCCCCCCAGGCACATGAAGAGTACGATTGTGTCCAATGCCCTCCCCGCGTGGTGGTTGTCCAATCATCCACAGGGCGAGGTCATCATGGCATCCTACGCACTCTCACTCGCAAGGAACAACGCGAGGGCGTGCCGTGATCTCTTTGAAAACGAGTGGCATAAGCGGTCCTTCCCCAATCAGACCTTTGTCGTGGACCAAGCCGATGGCTTTCAATTTGCCGGTAAGCACAACGGAAGGCCCAACCTGATCGCAGCAGGAACAGGTGGACCAATCACAGGATCGGGAGCCGACCTTTTCATCATCGACGACCCCGTCAAGGATGCGATGGAAGCCGAGTCCGTCACCTACCGCGATAGGGTGTACGAATGGTACAAGATGGTCGTCGAATCCCGTCTTTCCCCCGGCGGAAAGAAGATCATATGCATGACCAGATGGCATCACGAGGACCTGGTCGGGTGCATCCTCCGCGATGATGCGGACTCGTGCGAAGTGCTACATATGCCCGCCATCGACGATGAAGGCCGTGCCCTATGGCCGGAGCGTTATCCCGTCCCAGCCTTGGAGAGAAAGAGGGCCGTTCTCGGATCCAGGCAGTTCGAGGCCCAGTACCAAGGCCGTCCGACCCCCTTGGAGGGCGGACTCATCAACAGCGCATGGCTGACCCGTGGCCCCGTCCTCGGTCTGGATGCCATCAGGTGCCGTTATTGGGACAAGGCTGCGACCCATGGGGACGGGGACTGGACCGTAGGGGTGCTTATGTCCATGCTGGACGGTCAGTACTGCATCGAGGACGTGGTCAGGATCCAAGGCTCTCCCAAGGAGGTCCAGGACACCATCCGCAGGACTGCCGAGAAGGACGGATATGATGTGCGCATAAGGATGGAGCAAGAGGGCGGTTCGTCGGGGGTCGAGGTCATCGACACCTACGCAAGGCACATCCTTCTTGGGTACGACTTCCGTGGAGACAAGCCCACGGGCGCGAAAGAAGTCCGTGCCGGTCCGATGATCGCCGCGTTGGAGAACCATAACCTGTGGTTGGCTGAAGCCCGTTGGAACCGCGAGCTTATCGACGAGTTCGTCCAGTTCCCTCTTGGGGCGCACGATGACCAAGTGGATGCCGTGTCGGGAGCATTCCGCGAACTGTCGTCTATCGGCGCATCTGATGGGCTATGGTTCATCTGATTGACCGTTCTATAAATTCCGACTTGGCCGAAACAAGCATATGGCCATTTTCAAAAGAAAGGAGGAGAAGTCCGCACCGATGGATGCCGACATGGTTGGCATGATCCAAGGCGGGGGCTCCGTCGGACTCTCCTCCAGTTATCAATCCCAGCTCGACGACGGGCTCCGTGCGAACCCGTATGTCATGCGTTGCGTCGATCTAATAGCCTCTTCCGTGGCATCGCTGACCCCGATCCTGTATGACGAGGATGGGAACGAAGTCGATGACAAGAACCACCCCATCGCCAAGTTGCTCCGCAGACCCTCCCCCGGGATCACATTCCAAGGCATGACCTATCAGGCACAGACACATTATGCGCTGAATGGTAATGCGTATCTTTGGACAGTAAAAACAATCCGTGGGGTTGAACGTATCCATGCGATCCCCCCGTCTGCCATTTCCGCATTCCCGTCTGGGAATCTCCTCGACCCTGTCGCGCGCTGGCAGATCGTCACAGGCACACAGACTGTACAGGTGGAGCCTTCCGACATCATCCACATCTACGGACCCCTCAAGGCCGACGGGTACACGGGAATCTCCCCCCTTGACTCCGCATCCCAGTCTGTCGATGCGCAGACCGAGGCGCGCATCTGGAATACGTCCATGATGCGCAATGGCGCGAAACCGTCCATGACCATCACAACCCCTGAAGTAATGACCCCGACGGCATTCCAGAACTTCAAGGCGAAGCTCAACGCGATGTTCTCCGGCGGACGTAATGCCGGGAAGATCATGGTGCTGGACGGTGGCAAGACCGCCACTTATGACGGTTTCAGCGCGCGCGACATGGATTATAGCGCAGGAATCACGCTGAACGCTAGGGAGATCTGCCTTGCCCTCGGAGTGCCTCCCGAACTGGCTGGGGATTCGGCAAATAAGACCTACTCGAACGCACAGGAAGCACACAGAGAGTTTGCTATCAACAAAATTGCACCTGTCGCCAACCAGTACTTCGAGGGCCTGTCTGGAAGACTGTGCGTCGAGGGGGACATCGTCGCACGCATCGGTTTCGATGCATCACAGATCGAGGGAATGAAGTCCGACGAGTCCGCGCTGATCTCCGCTCTGACCGCTTGCGACTTCCTCTCCGACAATGAGAAGCGCGCACGCCTGTCCTACGATTCCATTCCCGACGGCGATGTGATCCTGACGGGTATGGGCAAGGTCCCCCGTGCGGAGATCGTCTCCGACCCCATGGAGATGCTCAATGACAACCGCGAGGACATCCTATAAACCGACGGGGGTCAAGGGGCTCAACCCCTCCCCCCGTGACCTCGTGCGGTTGGAGCATACTATCCAAGTGCTCCGCAACCGCATGGAGCGCTGGATCCGCATACGGTATACGAGGATGCTCCGCGATCTCCGTGATGAGTTGGCAGGAGCCGAGAGCGAGGCAGACATCCTCGCCACCATCCAGAGGTTCGACCATCAGCAGGAGTCCGTCCTGCGGTCTTTCTACATGGCCCTGTTCCCACGCATCGAGGAGCTGGTCATCCCCGACGACACCATCAAGGCGTGGAATCAAGGAATGGAGACGAAGGCACGCGACGAGTTTCAAGCGAGCATGGACGAGTGGATACAGACCCTGATGGGAATCAACATCACCTACATCTCGAGCGAAACCCTCGCCGTAGTGCGTGAGCTCTTCCGTGCATCCAACAACGACCCCGTCGTTTTCATGGAATTGCTGAAATCATCGGGCCTTTTCGGATCCGTGAGAGCCAGAAGGATAGCCGTGACGGAGACAACCTCCGGCATAAACTCCGCGATGCACGAAGCATCCCGTCGTGTGTCCTTCGGTCGCAAGATGGAAACTGTCTGGAGAACGACAGGGCGCATCAATGTACGCGGGACACACCAACAGATGAACGGCAAAAGTGTCCCATTCGGGACACCTTTCGAGGTTCCAAGGAAGGACGGAGGGGTCGACAGGATGATGTACCCTGGCGATTCCTCGCTGGGAGCATCCGCCGCCAATGTCGTGAACTGTCATTGTATGGCCTTCCAGAGGTACGTGTAATCGTACCGTTCTATAAATTCCGACTCGGCCGACAAGGTATCATGGCCGAGTGTAAAACGCACAATTTCGTCTTCTCCGTGAAATCCACCGCGGAGTCTGGCGAGTTTGACGGCATACTCTCGACCTACGGCAACATAGATGCCGTTGGGGACATCTGCGAGAAGGGATGTTTTGACAGGTCCCTAGCCACGAAGGGGGCAAAACGTCCCCTTCTGTGGCAACACGACCAGAACCAACCCATCGGCAGTTTCGAGGCTTTTTCCGATGAGAGCGCGCTGAGGATCAAGGGACGTTTCAACCTCGCGGTCGAGAAGGGACGCGAGGGTTATGCCCTCCTCAAAGCGGGAGACATTGACGGACTATCTATCGGGTACGTCCCGATGGACTACGACTGGGATCGCGACGGCATCAGGCATCTAAAGGATGTTGAACTGCTCGAGGGCTCCCTTGTCACATTCCCCGCCAATGAGCTCGCACGCGCACAGGCCAAGAGCATCGAGAGGAAGGCGAGGATCATGAGATTCGCACAACTGAAGTCCATCGAAGCACTCGACGAGGAAGACCGCAAGGCCATCCTCAAGGAGCTCGCCGAGATGGACGAGGAAGAGAAGGCGGAGGAGATCCCCGCCGAAGACGAGCCCACGGAGGAGGAGAAATCCGAGCCCGTGGAGGACGAGGAGGAGAAATCGGAGGAGGACCAGACCGAAGACGACGAAGACCTCGGAGCCGAGATCGAGAGACTCAAGAAGGAGTTGGAGGCCCTGAACGAGGCCATCGACTCCGTCAAGGAGAGATGTAAGCAATGAGTGATAATATTGCAGAAATCAAGGCTATCGGTGACCTTGCAAAAGGCATGGATGGCAAGATCTCTGAATTCGCCTCCGACCTCAAGAGGGTCGAGGATGCAATCGCAGAGATTCAGCTCAAAGGCGCATACGCCGGAGGGGCAACCCCCAGACAGGTCGCGCCTGAGATCAAGAGCATGATCGACTACATGAGCGGAGCAGTCTCCGCGCCTCAGGTCAAGGCAGCGACCGCTGCCGGAACCGAGGCAGTTCTGAACCCCGTCAACGGCGGATACATGGCCGTTACTGAGTACTCCAACAAGGTCGTCGAGATGATGACCGACGCAGACCCCCTCCTGAGCGAGGTCGACATGATGACCATCGGAGCCAACGTCCTTGGTCTCCCCGTCGAGAAGGGAAGGCCCGAGGTCAGGTTCCTCGGAGAGCTCGATGCAACCGAGACCTCCACCGTCAAGCTCGGCATGGTCAACATCCCCATCAAACAGGCAAGCACCGCCGTGCCTCTGTCCCGTGTCCTGATCCAGTCCTCCAACCTCGTGGACATCGAGTCCTACACCGCTGGAGCAGTCTCCAAGGCATTCGCAGACAAGATGGGCGAGGTCATCCTCAACGGTGACGGAAACGTCCAGCCCTCTGGAATCCTCAACGCCAAGGGCCTTAAGTCCATGAAGACTGGAGCATCCAAGTCCGTCAGCATCGACGCACTCATGGACGTTGTCGGAGCCCTTCCTGAAAAGGCCGACGCAAATGCAAAGTGGTACATGAAGAAGTCCACCTTCTTCAAGATCGCATCCGTCTTCGGAAAGGAGTCCAACTTTATCAGCATGGGACTCGGCGGAGACATCGGAAAGTCCCTCTTCGGATACCCTGTTGTCTTCTGCAAGTCCATGCCCGACACCGCCATCGACGGCAATGTCTGCGCACTCTTCGGAGACATGAAGTCCTACAAGGCAGTACAGGCTGGAGGCCTTGAGTACCTCAGGGACCCCTACACCGACTCCGCACAGGGCGTCATCAATATGCGCTATTGGACCGGACTCGGAGGAGCCCTCGTCCAGACTGACGGAATCATCAGCGTCAAGGTAGGTGCTTGATCATGGCAAGAACTGCAATCGAGAACGGATGCAAGGCAGTCAGCGGAGCATCCGCAGTCGACACCGCTGGATACGGAAAGGTCACCCTGATCTACTCCAGTACCGCATCCGTCTCCGTCAAGCACGGAGACACCGCAGGAACCGCCACCGTCTCTGCAGCCGATTGGGTCATCGACCCATCCACCGGCGCAAAGGCTGGCGCGAATGCTCCTGCCACCTTTGTCCTGTCCTACGTCGGATCCAAGAGGTTCATCGTGGCATCTGATGCCATCGTGCTCCTCTCCGAGCCCGTCGAGGCATGACAACGAGGGCCTTCGGGCCCTCACCCCAGGGGAGCCGTGGATCCCCGAATGAACGAACGAACATCGTGTTTCATAGGGGGCCACGGCCCCCGCCTACTGTTCTATATAACCCGACTCGGCCGAACGAGTAGTATGAGCGACATTTTCACGAACGACGGCACGGTCGAACCTGTCGACCTCACCGACGTGCGCGCATTCCTCTCCATGTCCCCGACGGACACCTCAGAGGATGTCCTCCTCAAGCTCCTGATCAGTCAATGCAGGGCGAGGATGGAGGAGTACCTCGGATTCTTCGTCGCGGAGCAGAACTGTGAGGTAGGGGTCAACGGATTGACCATGGTCGAGCTCCGTGGACCCGTCCAGAACCTCGACATAGTGGAGACGGAGGACGGCACAGACATCACCAACCAGTGCGTGCTGAGGGGGCATACCCTGTACCTCCCCCCGACCGACGGCTGGATAAGGATCGAGTACAGATCGGGGGCGTTCGTCCCGACATCCGTCCAGACGGCCTTGCTGATCATGGTCCGTAATCTGTTTACGGACAGGACCTCGGACCCCATGACCAACGAGGTGCTGCATCTGATCGGGGAATTCGTGGAGGTCAACGTGTGACAACCGAGATAGAGGTTACAATCGGAGGCCTCAGCAAGGGTCTCGACGATCTCGCAAGGGATTGGCCCAACCTCCGCCGTGATGCGCTGGAGGGCGCGATCCTGCACTCTGGACTGCTGGAGGGCATCTGGATGCGCACCCCTAAGTCCCTGATGCAGAGGTATGCAGAAAGGGTGAGTACAGGCCCTGTAGGTGATGATGGACAACTGCCGAGGGGCTGGCGCAGGAAACTGTCCCCGAAGGCTCTGGCAAGGGTCGAGAAGTACGGACAGGAGAGGCTGGCGAGGTCTCTCATGCCGAACGGGAACCGTCCCGGCATGATGGGGACGGGGCTGGACATCCACACGACATCCGACGGGGCGGTGTGGCGCATCCGTTCGTCCCTCGTGTACGCTGCAAGGATGCATGAGACCAAGAAGCCCTCAGAAGGCCAGTACTGGAGCCCTGGAGCCAAAAGAGGATGGACGACACCTGAGACAGGCAATAAGTTCCTCAGCAAGCCCGCAGAGCAGTACGCTGGGGCGATCGCTCGTGAACTTGCCAAGAACCTGTCCGCTGCAATAGAGGGGAGATTCAGATGAGCATCGCAGACGACCTCCGCGACCACATCCGCGGAAAGACAGACCTTAGGACCGTGACTGAACAGGAGGCCATCACCAGGCAGGTCATCCAAGGAGTGCAGGTCCGCCAACGTGCGGTCAATACCAGACCCGACCCCATCGCTGGGTGCGACACGGCTTACCTCGACGTGATCGTCATGGGCATCGGAGAGCGTGGGCTGGAGTCAGCCTGGGCGGTGGCCGAGGCCCTGTACCGTGACATGATGCTCATGCATGACGTGACGATCAACAAAACCCTTTACATCAAGATACAGACCGATTCGACCCCCTTCGAGGTCGGTTCGACTTTTTCGCAAGAAGACCGCTGGGTCCAGTTCGGACTTGAGGTCGTGAGATATTTGGAGGCATAACAATGGCAATCAGAAGAAGGACAACGGGGGATATGTGCAACCTCGGAGCAATGACAGAGAGTGAGTACGGAACCCCCACAGGTAAGCCCGTTTACTGCGGAACCCTCCGCACCCTGTCGGATAAGACCGCGATCCAGCGCGAGGACATCGTCGAATGTGGACAGAGGTCCAAGACCTCCATGCCCACAGGGTACGCGACAGGGTTCAGCGCGAACATGGTCATCCGCGGATCCGCGGACGAGCAGATGGCAGTCCTCAAAGGATGGCTGACCAAGGCAATGGGAATCGAGCCCGGCATCATGGAGTACTACCCTGCTGCAGAGATCCCGTCATTCACCGCTACCGCCAAGGTCGGACCGGGAGAGCATCAGATCTGGACAGGCTCCAAGGTCGACACCCTCACTCTGTCGCAATCTGCACCCGGCGCGCTCATCCAGATGCAGGTCGAGGCCATGTCCAAGTGGCACACATTCATGGATGCGGAGAACGAGCCCATAGATGAGGACGGGGACATCATGACCCTCGCAGACCTTGGAGTAGTCTCTCCCTCTGGACCTCCGATGAACTACGCGCGTCTGGCCTATTTCGAGACCGAACTCCGTGCGCAGTCTTGGACGCTCTCTATCTCCAACTCCCTCGAGGGGGATGCCGATGCATCCGAACTCTACGGCAGTCTTTCCGCCGGCAAGGACTCCACTCCCACAGGCTCCGAGATCACCCTTGAGGTCACCGTCCCGTCGATGGCATCATCCGAGCTGGAGATCCTGAGAAGGGACAAGAGCAGGGAGTTCGACGATGACAACCCTGTAGTCGTCGCATTCGGATCCTTCGCCATCGTCCTCCGCGATGTTATCGTGGATCCCGCTGGGCCCGACAGGACCAGCGAGTCCGCGTACACCGAGAAGGTCAAGATCACCGCCAGAGGGCTCTACATCACAAAGGTGGGAGCCTGATGGAGTGGGAGTTTACGGATTTTGACACGGGGCTGGCCTTGCCAGAACAGGGGAAGCTCTCCCCTGTGAGGCTGGCCCATGAACACCGCGAAAGGTGGGTGTTGAAGACATCCAAGGGGGACATCATTCTTAGGAGGATGCCCCTCCGTCTCTTCCGCATCATCGAGTTGGCGAGGGTCAAGATGTACCCTCGTCTGATGGATATGTATCAGGAGATCCAGGAGCTTCAGGCGATCCCCCAAGGCTCCGAGCATTACGCCTCGGCACAGGAACGTATGTCTGAGTTGGCCACCGCGCTGGTCATGTCCGACCCCGCACCCCTCGGTGTCATCGTATCCCCTTCGCTGGCCAGCATGGACGATTACGAGGAGTTGTACGAGCTCCTGAGCACACAGGAGAGGGATAGGCTCATCACCGCAGTCGCGGAGATGACCCGTGTAGCATCCGCCGACGAGATCGACCCGATCCCGGAGATGGTGGCGGAGAGGATGGGCCTCAAGCTTGTCACCAAGGACATGATCGAACACATGACCGTCTCACAGGCCGAGTACTGGTACTCGCGTATACAGGCCGAGAAGACGGCCATCGAGAGGATGTACAGGCCATGAACATCAGCGAGTTCAAACAATGCGCCGAGGTCGCTTCAGCCCTCGGTAGCGGAGTATCTGGTCTGGGGGGTGACACCCTCGGACAGACCCTCGCCAAGGCCGCGGCGGTCATCAACACCGTCTCTGGCGTGGCGCAGATCGCCGCGCTGGCGGTGTCCATGATGCAGTTGAAGAACGTCAAGGACGGAGCCGAGGCCGTGGCCACCGCGACCGTAGTCGGTGCGGTTCCTGTCGTGGGATGGGAGCGTGTCGCGATGGCAACCGCAGTCACCGCCACGGCTGGCGCGATCATCGGATCCGTGCTGACCTACAACCTCCGTGCTGACCTCAAAAGCCCCAGCGGTATCACCGCATTAGGGCAGACGATCGGGGGCATCGCATGACCGTCAATGAAGAGGTCAGCTTGGCGATAAGGATCGTCGACGGGGTCACCGCCACCGCCAAGCAGATGGGGGAGACAGTCGACCAGACCAAGGCACAGGTCGATGCACTCGATTCAGCCGTCCAGAATGTGAACGTGTCCATCGAGAACGCGACCGACGACATAGGAAGGATGCGCGTCGAGTCCGGCACGACCTCGACCAAGGTCAAGACGGACGCGGACGGTATCGACTCCCGTCTGGATGCCACCCTGTCCCATGCGAAGACCGTCAAGGCCGAGATGGACCAGACTACCGCACAGATGGAACAGGCAGTCATGGCAGTCCAAACGAAACAGGCTCTGGAACTGTCCACCCTTATGGGGGTGAAGGAATCCGTCGGAGCGGTCATCGGGGGAGTTACCGCGTTGGGCCTCGTGTCTGAGGAGACCGCACAAGACCTCGCCAAGGTAAATGCCGCATTTCAGCTCATGGCGGGTGCCGCGACTGGTCTGAAGACCCTGCAGGTGCTGATGACTGGAC
>JAEIGA010001528.1_pt1 | contig 36158 bp, 29 predicted proteins | sample 9270691 | NCBI WGS metagenome assembly JAEIGA01 (sample SAMN17057246, study PRJNA624740) | gut metagenome | biome: biome; isolation source: fecal sample | host: Bos grunniens | place: China: Xizang | collected 2019
AAGAAAAATATCCTGCAGAAAATGGAAATAAAAATGGGTGGGAAATGTTTTCTCCTTGTGGGATAAGGCTCCCACAAGGAGTAATCAAAAAACTGACCAAATAAAGTCGATTATATATTTTCGCCTTTTAAAATAGAGTCGATTTTTGCCAATTCTTCAGAAGAAAAGTCAAGATTCTTTAGAGAATTTAAAGCATCTTCTATTTGAGAAATTCGACTGGCTCCGATAAGAACAGAAGTGATTTCTGGTAAACGTAAATTCCAAGCAAGAGCCATTTCGGTAAGTGTTTGACCGCGTTTTTTTGCTAAATCGTTTAATGCTTTTATTTTAGGTAGACTTTCTTCAACTTGTGCCGGTGTTAAAAATGGACTTTTGGTAGCTCTTGAACCTTCTGGAATGCCATTTAAGTAACGAGATGTTAAAAGACCTTGAGCTAATGGAGAGAATACAATACACCCCATACCAGTTTCTCTGATGGCAGATTGTAAATCGCCTTCAAGTTCGCGACGGAACATATTATAGGGAGGTTGGTGTATTAAGCAAGGAGTGCCCATTTCCTTTAAAATTTTTGCGGCTCGGCGCGTTTCGTCGGCATTATAGCTTGAAATCCCTACATAAAGAGCGCGGCCACTTTTAACTATATAATCAAGAGCTCCCATTGTTTCTTCAAGAGGTGTTTCAGGGTCTGGACGGTGGTGATAGAAAATATCAACATAATCAAGTCCCATGCGTTTTAAGCTTTGGTCTAGACTTGCTACTAAATATTTACGGCTACCGAAATTGCCATAAGGCCCTTTCCACATTTCCCAGCCGGCTTTAGTGGAAATCACAAGTTCATCACGATAGCTTTTGAAATCATCGTTAAAAATTTTGCCGAAATTTGTTTCTGCAGAACCTGGAGGCGGGCCGTAATTATTAGCTAAATCAAAATGCGTAATGCCATTGTCAAAGGCGAACCGCAACATATCGCGGCAATTTTCAAAATTATCATTATCGCCAAAATTATGCCATAGTCCAAGAGAAATGGCGGGGAGCTTTAAACCGCTTTTTCCAGAGCGATTGTAAATCATAGAATCGTAACGTTTTTCATTTGCAGTGTATTTCATACAAGGGAATATAGATTTAATTGCCTTTCAGGGAACATATTTTTATCACAATGTGTTTACAGCATGGAACGAAAAAACTGATAGATAAAATAAATCTATATTTACGGCGTGAAAACTTATATCCTCCGTCGTTTGCTTCTTATGATTCCGACCCTTGTGGGGATATCTTTGGTTTGCTTTATTCTTATCCAGTTGATTCCAGGAGGCCCTGTTGAAGAACTGGTTTCTAGAGCACAAAGTGCGGCGGCAATGCGAGGAGGTGCTGATGCTTCTAAAGCCCTTTCTCCAGAGCAAATTGCTCAGATTCAGGCTTATTTTGGCTTTGATAAGCCGGCCTGGCAGCGTTATCTACAGTGGCTTTGGAATGTTTTACACTTGGATTTTGGTACATCTTATACTTATGGGGCCCCTGTTTTTGAAGTGATAGCTTCAAGATTTCCGGTTTCGTTGTTTTTTGGCTTAACTTCATTTTTTATTTCTTATTTGGTTTGTATTCCTTTGGGGCTTTGGAAAGCGGTTAGGCATGGTAGTCGTTTAGATTCTCTTTCTTCTGGTATTATTTTTTCTGGTTATGTAATGCCTGGTTATGCTTTAGGCATTTTACTTATCATTTTTTTAGCAGGCGGTTCTTATTTGGATTTGTTCCCAATGGGGGGCTTGACTTCAGATGAATTTGAAGATTTGTCTTTTACTGGGAAAATTTTTGATTTATTACACCACCTTGCTTTACCTATGTTCTGCTACATTATTAGCGAATTTGCTTTTTTAACCTTTTTAATGAAAAATAGCGTGTTAGAAGAACTTGGAAAAGATTATATGCGAACGGCGCTTGCAAAAGGTCTTTCTTTTAAAGAAGCTCTTTTTCGTCATGCTTTACGTAATGCATTGATTCCTGTAGCAACTAGACTTTCTGAAATTTTTACGCTTATGTTTGCAGGCGCTCTTTTGATTGAAAAAGTTTTTGATATTGATGGCATGGGGCTTCTTTATTACAATTCTATGGTCAATAGAGATTACAATGTGGTGTTAGGAATAATCTTCCTTTCTTCTTTGATGGCATTACTTGGGCGATTGTTTAGTGATATTTTGTACACATTTGTAGACCCAAGAATTAGGTTCAGGTAAAGTATGCTTGTGTTAAATAAGTTCAAAAAATTTAAAGTCTATGCATTGCGTTTTTGCAAAACGCGCAGGGCTTTTTATTCTTTTGTTCTTTTAGCTCTTGCCTATTTGCTTTCTCTTACAAGTCCTTGGACTGTAAATGACGAGCCTTTTGTTTTGCGTTACCAAGGAAAATTTTATTTTCCTGCTTTTGTTCATTATCCAGAAACAGAATTTGGTGGGATTTATAACACAGAACCAGATTACAAAAAATTATTAGAAGAAGCGGAACTTTCTGGAAAAGATATTTTTGCTATAATGCCGCCAATTCCTCATGACCCGCTTAAAGCAGACCTTTCTTTAGATGGCGCGCCTCCGTTTCCACCGTCTTCAAAACATTGGCTTGGAACAGATGCTAATGGCAGAGATGTTTTAGCGCGTTTGATTCATGGTTTTAGAATTTGCCTTTCTTTTAGTTTGCTTTTAACAGTTCTTGGCACATTTCTAGGTATTTTAATAGGCGGAATTCAAGGGTATTTAGGGTTCTTTTGGGATTTAGCTATTCAGAGATTTGTAGAAATTTGGGCGTCTTTACCATTTCTTTATGTAGTGATTCTTATTGGTGGAATTTATGGACGTAGTTTTATTTTGCTGATTTGTATTATGGCTCTTTTCCAATGGATTTCGCTTAGTTATTATATGCGAGCAGAATTTTTAAAATTGCGTTCCGTGCCTTATGTCCGTGCTGCTAAAATGTTAGGAATGCCTCACAGGCATATTTTCTTCAAAGAAATTTTACCCAATGCGCTTACACCTGTTGTAACACTTTTCCCATTTACTTTAATTGGTGGTATAGGGAGTTTAACTTCTCTTGATTTCTTGGGTTTTGGTTTACAACCGCCAACGCCTAGTTGGGGAGAACTCATGAGCCAAGGGCTTAATAATCTTTACGCTCCTTGGATTGCAGTTTCTACGCTTGTTGCCCTTTTTATAACGCTTTTGCTTGCCACATTTGTGGGTGAAGGTGTTCGTGATGCAATGGATCCGAAGTCAGGAGATCGTTATGGATGAAAGGCAAACATTGATTTCTCTTGAAAATGTTTCAGTTGCTTTTGGAAAAGAACGTTCTGTCGCCGTTACGGATAAAGTTTCTTTTGATATAAAAAAAGGTGAATTTTTTGCATTGGTCGGGGAATCTGGTTGCGGGAAAAGTGTGACTGCAATGAGCATTCTTAAACTTTTACCAGAACCTGGTGCTAAGATTTCTTCGGGAAAAGTTTTATTTGAAGGGAAAAATCTTTTAGAACTTTCTTCTAAAGAATTGAAACTAATTAGAGGAAAAAAAATAGCTTGCATTTTCCAAGAAGCAATGGCGGCTCTTAATCCGGTACTTTCTATTCGTAAACAACTAGAAGAAGCGAAACTCAAAGAAGATTCTCCTGAACGAATTTTAGAATTGATGCGTTTTGCTGGTTTTTCTGACCCGGAGCGAGTATTGAATTCTTACCCGCATGAACTTTCTGGTGGAATGTTACAACGCATTTGTATTGTGATGGCTCTTTTGCCAAGGCCTTCGCTTTTAATTGCTGATGAACCAACAACGGCACTAGATGTAACAGTACAAGCGCAAGTCATGGAACTTCTGAAAAAACTTTCAAAAGAGTTCGGGACTGCGGTTCTTTTAATTACGCATAATATGGGACTTGTAGCCCAATACGCTTCCCGAGTTGCTGTGATGTATGCAGGGCGTATTGTAGAATGTGGCTTTGCTGAAGAGGTTATTAAAAATCCAATGCACCCTTATACCAAAGGTCTTTTAGCAGCTTTACCAGATGGAAAAAAATCATTAAAAGATTTACAATCTATTCCAGGGAACGTTCCTGCTCCAATTGATTTTGTGGAAGGTTGTCGTTTTTGTGATAGATGTTTTAATGCTAAACCTTGTTGTAAAGATTTTCCACCATTGTATGAAAATGAAAATCATTGGACAAGGTGCTTTTTTCCAGTTCATTTGTCCGAAAATTCTTAAACTAAAAGCCATGAATTTTTATAAGTTGTTTTCAGAGGCTTACGAATGGATTTGAATTATCTGCCTGGGCTTGGTCCAAAGCGCGTTTCTGCACTAAAGAAATCAGGACTTTCAACAGTTGCTGATTTGCTTTATAATATTCCTAGAACTTGGTTAGATCAAACACAAGTAGCTTCAATTGGAACATCACGAGTTGGCGATAAAGTTGTTTTGGTGGGGCGTGTTCTTAGGTGTGGTTTAGTGCGCTCTCGGACAACGCGATTTATAGCGTATTTTTCTGATGGGACAGGAGAAATTCAAATACTCTTTTTTAAAGCGACTTCTTATTGGTCAAAGAAAATTTCTGCGGGTTCTCGTTATGTGCTTGTTGGTACTCTTGGAGAATTTGGTAGAACATTACAAATGGTGCATCCAGAAATCCAAGCCATTGAAGAAAATGATGAATACCATGGCGGAATAGTTCCTGTTTATTCTATTTCAGAAGCTTGTCATGAAGCCAAAATGGAACAGAAATTTTTCCGTTTGCTTTATGCGAATCTTTTTAAAAGTCAAAATCTTTCTATTCCAAGAATTTGCCCAAGAGAATTAACTGATTTTTTGGAAATGCCTGCGGTGATTGAAATTTTACGCCGTTTGCATTGCCCGCGTTCAATGGGGGAAGTTTACCAGGGCAGAAAATTTTTGAAAGTTCTTGAACTTTTGCCGTTTTGTTTGCGAATGATTAAGCGGCGTCGTGCTTTGCTTTATCGCGGTTCAGAAAGAAAACTGATTAAACAGAATGTTTTTAAAGCTATTCAAGATTTACCTTATTCGCTTACAGATGGACAAGCTAAAGCATTGAATGAAATTTTAGAAGGCCTTTCTGGGAAAAGACAATTCCATGCTTTGTTGCAAGGAGATGTGGGGAGTGGAAAAACGGTTGTCGCGATGCTTTCTATGCTTGCTATTTGCGGTACTGGCGAACAATGTGCGTTAATGGTTCCGACTGATATTTTGGCAAGACAACATTTTCAGACAATGCAAGGCGTTTTTGAAAAATTGGGCTTACATGTTTCGCTTTTACTTGGTGCAATGACAACGCAGGAACGCCGGTCTGTTTTGTATGATTTAGAAACAGGGCATATTGATGCAGTGATTGGAACACATGCGTTGTTTTCTAAAGATGTGGTTTTTAATAATCTAGGTTTTGTGATTATTGATGAACAACACCGTTTTGGCGTGAACCAGCGAGAAGCCCTTTTGGCAAAAGGACGCTATCCTGATTTGTTAGTGATGAGTGCGACGCCTATCCCACGTAGTTTGGCTATGACTCTTTATGGGGATTTGCGGACTATTGTGATTAGTGAAAAACCTGCCGGCAGAAAACCAGTTAAAACGCGAATGACTCCACTTTTTAAACGAGAAGCAATGAAAGAATTTTTGAAAAAAGAAATTGCTTCTGGAAATCGTTGTTATTGGGTGGTGAGCCGTGTGGAATCAGATGCTGAAGGTATGGTGGGTGTTTCAGATGTGGTTGAAGAATTGAAAGCTTTTTCTTCTGAATGGAATGTTCAAGGCGTTCATGGGCAGATGGATGAAAAAAAGAGGAGCGCGATTTTAGACGATTTTGCAAGTGGTCAAGTTCAAGTTCTTGTGGCAACAACTGTGATTGAAGTTGGGGTGAATGTGCCAGAAGCAAATTTGATGGTAATAGAACACCCGGAACGTTTTGGCCTTGCACAATTGCACCAGCTCCGCGGCCGTGTAGGCCGCGGAGCTAGTGAAGCTTGGTGCTTTTTACTTTCTTCTCCTGAAGATTCGGCTTATGAAAGACTTTCTCAATTTGCAAAAACAGAAGATGGTTTTAAAATTGCAGAAATGGATTTAGAAACTCGTGGCGCCGGAAACTTAGAAGGTGGCGAACAAAGCGGTTCTTGGGTTTTTCGTTGGTTTGATTGGATTAAAGACAAAGAGTTAATTGCAAAAACATTAGAACAAGCAGAAAGAATTTTAGATTCTAGTGAAAGTTTTTCTCCAGAAGTTCGTGAAAAAATACAAATGTGGTATGAAGAATTGCCACCTGGTTTTCAAGATGGGATTCATTAAAGTAAAAGGACTTTTTTTATGCAGCAAAAAGAATTTGGAAAATGGCTTGAAAATTTACTTACACCAAGTGCGTTTAGAGATTTTTGTCCTAATGCTATTTGTGTAGAAGCTTCAACAGAAGTAAAACGCGTGGTAACAGGCGTCTCTTTTAGAAGTCTTCTTGTTGATAGAGCAATAGAACTTGAAGCCGATACGATTATCGTGCATCACCCACACGGATTTTGGAATAATGAATCGCGCTTGCCTGTTGGTATTTTAGGTAAACAAGTGGGTAAACTTTTTAAGCATGGGATTTCTCTTTATGGATTTCACTTGCCACTTGATGGCCACCTTGAAATAGGTAATAATGCTTTGATTGCAAAGGCTCTTGGTGCAAAAGTGACTTCTACTTTTATGCGAGAAGGTGAAAAAGACATTGCTTGTGTAGCTACTTTTGAAAATTCTCTTTCTAAAACAGAATTTATGGAAAAATTGGAAAGTGTTTTTTCAAATGGTGTGAAAGATTCGTTTCTTTATGGTAAAGATGAAATTAAAACGCTTGCGATTTGTTCGGGCGGCGGTTCTTCTGGCTTGAGTGAAGCTCTTTCTTTGGGAGTTGACTGCTTTTTGACTGGAGAAATTAAAGAAACTTCTCCAATTTTTGCTTGCGAAAATGCGCTTAATCTGGTGGCTTGCGGGCACCATAGAACAGAAGTTTTTGGCGTGAAAGCTTTGGCTGAAAAGATTTCTACAGAACTTGGAATTTTTGCTGAGTTTGTTGATGTGGATAACCCGATTTGAAAATGCGTTAGTGACCGTAGCCCAACTGGGTAAGGACCGCTTTTGAGCGGGCTTTACGGACGCCGAACTCTAGAGTTCGGCGATAACGCAAGGGCACGGGCGTGGAATCACGCAACGCTATGAAATACTTTTTAAATGAACTTTTTGTTAAGAAAAATTATCTAAATTTGTTTTGATGTTTTTGAAACGCTTGTCTGCACTTTTGTTTTTGCTTGTTGGCTTTTCGTTTGCCTACAAGGGTGTGGGCTGTTCTGATGGCGTAAATATTGGTAATGTCGAATTGAAGGGGTTACGCTTTACAAAAGAACAAGTGGTGTTACGCGAATTGCAATTAAAAAGCGGGGCACTTTATTCGGATTCTTTGTTTGAAGCAGATGCCAGGCGTTTAGAGAGTTTGGATATTTTTTCAAATATTGAACTTTCGTGTGAAAAAAATGGGAATCTCCAGAATCTGACTTTTCAGTTTACAGAAATTTTTCCGTTGATTCCTGCTCCTGCTGGTAAGAAAACCGATCAAGATGGCTGGATGCTTGGAGCTGCTCTTGCTTATTTGAATTTGGCTGGCGAAGATATTCGTGTGGAAACGCAGTATAGAACATCTGTTTCGCCTTGGTTTGATGCAAATGAATATGCAATTTATCTTTCTTCGCCATGGCTTTTTGGACTTCCGCTTTCGTGGAATCTTGAATTTTTGAGAACGGATAGCTATGATGAACTCAGAAATTATCAAGCAGAATCGTGGCTTTCGGATCTTGATTTGGAATGGCATTTTCAAAAGCCTTATGCTTTGTTGCTTGCCCTTGCGTATCGTTATGTTGAACCTTTTGGGCATGTTCCTGAAATCGGGGCTGGTTTTGCTATTGATACTCGTGATTCGCCACTAGATTCTCGTAAGGGGATTTATGAAGAAATGCTTATTACTAAAGTAGGCGGTTGGCTTGATTCTCCAGATGATTATGTGGAATATTTAATTGATTTACGTGGTTATTTTACTCTGAATCGCTTTATAAGTGGTGCGTCGATTTTGTTTAGGTATCGCCCTGGCGAAGTGGCTTTTTTTGATAGATTCCATCATGGTGGTGCAAATTCTTTTCGTGGTTATGAAGCGGATTCTTTGCGGCATGGTGAGAGTGAAGTTATCTTGAATTTTGAAGAAAGGTTTGTATTGCTTGAAAGAAGACCTGTTAATTTAGGTGGTTTTCATTTCTTTTATGGCGTGCAATTAGTCGCTGGGCTTGATGGTTCTATTTTGTGGAACGATGGCTCGCCCGAAAAAGAAAATTTTGCTGGCGCAATTTATGGCGGAATTCACTTGCTGATTCCTGCTTTAGAACGCTTACGCATAGAAGTTGGGTATAGTCCTGACACCAAAGAGGCAAAATTTTTTGTAGGTTTGTATGAAAAGAATGTGTCACAGCGTTGGCGTTCTCGTTAGTGGCATAAAGGAGATGTTATGGCTATCAATTATTTAAACCTTCCGATTGGTCCAAAGTACCCGTATGAAGTGGATTGTGTGGTTGAAATCGGGAAGGATACAAATGTTAAGTATGAATACGATGAACACCTTCACGTTTTTCGCTTGGATCGTTGTTTGCTTTCGTCAATGAATTATCCTTGTAGTTATGGTTTTGTGCCAAGTACGCTTGCCGATGACGGCGATGCTATCGATATGCTGATTTATGATTCAGCGACTTTGAACACTGGTACGGTTGTGACTTGCCGGGTGGTTGGCGTTTTAGATATGAGCGATGGCGGTAAAAAAGATTATAAACTTTTAGGAGTGCCTGCTTATACGCCGCGTCCGATTCGCGATATTCAAGATGTGGACCCGATGTTCTTGAAAATTACAAGAAACTTTTTCCAGTATTATAAAGAATTAGAAGGGAAAAATGTGGAAATTGGCGATTGGCAAGATGCAGAATCTGCAAGAGAAAAAGTGATTGCTGCCCATAAAGCCTTTTTCCAGCGTCAGGTTCAAATTCCGGAAACTTGTTATCAAGAACCAGAAACTTATGAAAATTCATCGAACGGCGCTTGCTCGCTTTTGATGTGATTGAATTTGAATAAAATGTATTTTAAAAATCCCCGAAGGCTTTCGCCTTCGGGGATTTTTAAAAAGGGAAATTTTTTCACACTAAGTTCTTAGGGTGAAAAAATTAGAACTTTAGTTCAACGGTTAAAAAGATTGTGGATTCCATTTCGATAGAAGTTGAAAAATCATCGCCTAGACTTTGCTCTCTACCATAAGCGGTAACGCTATTTTTGGCTAAAGAAAAAGAATGAAAACGAGGTTCTTGAAAATTTTCTTCTGAAATTTGAATAGGCTTTCCTATTTTTGCATTTATGGATTCTGCTAAAGATTCAGCTTTTTTCATAGCTAAATCAAGAGCCTTTGCCGATATTTCATTTTTTGTTTTTTCTGGATTAGAAAGCAATGGTTCAATGTAGCGCAATTCAATATCGTTTAATGAAGCAAAGGCTTTTATAAAATCAGAAGTTTTTTGCTTTTCAGAGATTGAAATTACAAAAGATTGTTCTGCAATAAATCCAATATCTTGAGATACGCCGTTTTCCCATTTTTGTTGTTTTCTTACAGAAATGGAATTGGCTTTAATTAAAGAATCGGGGAGTTTTGCGTTTTTTACAATTTGGTAAAGTTCAGTTCTTGTTTGTTCAAGATTTTTTATAGCGGTTTCTTTTTCAACTGCATTTTGTTTAATAAAAAGGTGACATTTATACAAATCAGGCGTAATAGTTTCTTTGTGCGAGCCAGAAACTTTGATTGTTTTTGGAACTTCTGAATTTGTTCCGCAAGCCGTTAAAAGTAACGAGAAAAGAGCAAAAAGGATAAAAGATTTTTTCATAATAACCTCAGCAATAAGAATAGTAAAAGATGACTTGTATAAAAAGAGAAAAAGAAAATTCTCTTTGGAAAACAGAGCGTTTTGTAATCGAAATACCTTTAAAAGATGAAGTTTTGAAATTATTAAATGAATGTTCATTTAATAGTTAGAGCTTAATGTAAGAATATCATTGTTTAGAGACTAGGAAAAATGACTAGCCTTTCTAAATTTGTGGGTAAATTTTTAGAAACGAGGAATTTATGCGTAAATTCGTTAAGCAAGGAGCCTTACTCCTTTCTTTAGCTTCAGCCTCTTTTGCTGGTGGCTTGATGCACAATACAAACCAATCTGTTGATTTTGTTCGCAATTTTGCACAAGATGCGGCAACCGGTGCCCATGCGGCTTATTACAACCCAGCCGGTTTGGCTTTTGGTTCACAAGGTTTTCATATTGCTTTGCATAACCAAACCATTTTGCAAACAAGAACTGTGACTGCAAAAGGCCTTGGTGAATACGAAGGAGAATCATTTGTTCCTGCTATGCCAAGTTTTTTCATTGATTGGCATCATGGTGATTGGAACGTTTATGGTGGCTTTATGATTGTTGGCGGTGGCGGTAGTGCAAAATTTGATGACGGCCTCCCAATGATTGATGCTATGCTTAGCCAAATTCTTGGTGCAAGTCTTAGTCAAAATGAACAACTTGGCGCTCTTATGAAAGCAGCAGATCTTTCTGCAATGGATTTGTATAATGCGTCTTTTGAAGGAACTCAGTATATCTTTGGTTTTACTCTTGGTGGAGCTTATAAAATCAATGATATGTTCTCTGTTTCTCTTGGTGCTCGTTTCAATTATGCAACTAACAATTATAAAGGTGAAATGGAATCAACGGAAGCTTTAGAAGGTGCGGTTTCTAAAACTCCTTTAGCTGATGAAGTAAAAGCCGGCATTAAAAAGACTCTTTCTGCAACGCTTAACCAAGAACTTCTTGATGTGGACCAGAGTGGCTTTGGTATTACTCCTATTGTTGGTGTGCATTTCCGCTATAAAAATCTTGATGCTTCTGTTAAGTATGAACACAATACTTATCTTGAAGTTGAAAATGATACAAAGAAAATTGCTGATGCAGTTGGAAAAGCTTTGCCGCAGTTCCTTGATGGTAAGAAAAGTGATAACGATATGCCTGGCTTCCTTTCTGTTGGTGTAAACTACGCTTGGTTCCCATGGCTTCGTACTTCTGCAGGTTACCACCATTACTTTGATAAATTGGCCAATTACTCTGGCGATAAAGATGACAAACTTGACCATAACGAACATGAAGCTGTTTTTGGTGTAGAAGTTGATCCTTTAACTTGGCTTACTGTTTCTGCTGGTGTTCAAAAAACATTCTACGGTCTTACTGATGAATACATTGAAGATATGAGTTTCAATCTTGATTCCTGGAGCTTTGGTGGTGGTTTTGCTTTCAAGTGCACCAACTGGCTCAGTGTTCAACTTGGTTATATGATTACAATTTATGACGAATGGAATAAGGTTGATGCTTTGACAAAACTTCCGACCGAATATGATCGTACAAGTCAAAACATTGCTGTTGGCTTGAATTTCGAATTCTAGAATTCCTTCCTTAAAAATCCCCAAAACTTGTGGCTAGATGGTCACAAGTTTTTTTTGTAAGTATCAAGAGTTTATACAAAAAAACGCTGCACGGAGTGCAGCGTTTAACCATTTAAGTTTAAGAATTAACCAAGAACTTTCTTTTCAAAAGCGTCCATAGCAGAAACAAGAGCTTCAACGCCAGCCAAAGGCATTGCGTTATAGATACTTGCACGGAATCCGCCAACAGAACGATGGCCTTTGAGTTGTTCTAAACCGCGTTCTTTAGTAAAAGCAAGGAATTCTTTTTGGAGTTCATCAGCTTTTTCCTGAGCCACAACATCTTTATTGAAAATAAATGGAACGTTCATTGTGGAACGGTCTTCTTTTGCTGCAGTACCAACAAAGAGTTTAGAATTGTCGATAGCGTCATAAAGGATTCCGCTCTTTTTATTGTTGAGTGCTTCCATTGCTTCAACACCACCATTTTCTTTCAACCAAGAAAGCGTGCGGTTCATAACATAAATTGGGAACACAGGAGGTGTGTTGAACATGCTGTGTTCAGGAATATGAGTAGCATAATCCAACATAGTCGGAATAGAGCGTTCCACTTTACCCAAAATATCTTTACGGATAATAGCCAAAGTAACACCAGCACAGCTCATATTCTTTTGAGCGCCAGCGTAGATAAGACCAAATTTAGAAACGTCAATTTTTCTGCTGAGAATGTCAGAACTCATGTCAGCTACAAGGTAAGTTGCTGCTTCTGGGAAATTTTTCCATTGAGTCCCGTAAATAGTGTTGTTACTAGTTACATGCAAGTAAGCAGCACCTTCAGTTTGTTTGAAATCTTTTGGAATGTGGTTGTAAACATCAGCTTTAGAAGAAGAAACAACATTTACTGTACCAAAACGTTTTGCTTCTTTAATTGCTTTTGCAGCCCAAACACCTGTATCTGTGTAGTCAGCATGAGCTTTTTCATCTAAAATGTTCATTGGAACCATGCAGAACTGGAGAGATGCACCGCCACCAAGGAATACGATATCGTAATTATCTGAAATGCCCATGAGTTCACGCAACATAGATTCTGTTTCTGCAACCATGTTTTCAATCGGTTTGGAACGATGGCTCATTTCTAAAATGCCAATACCTGTGCCGGCAAAGTCCATAATGGCTGCAGCAGCTTCTTGTGTGGCCTTTTTAGGGAGAACCGAAGGGCCTGCGCTGAAATTGTATACGGTTTGTGTCATAATTTTTCCTTAATTTTAAGACTTTATGGATGGCGTTTTCGGGCGTCTTCCGATGATTTTTAAATATGGGTTAAAATTAGCAATTATTCTAAAAAGAAAAAGTCCCGATAGTGGGACTTTTTGCTTAATTTTTTAATGCTTCTATAGCTGATTGGTATTTATGCAACCTGAATTTGGTTTTTAATTCCCGCCGTTCGTTTCTTAAGATGTATTTTTCTTCCATAAGAAGCGAAAGAAGGGCCGCCTTTACCTTAACAGCGATAGGATTTGCTTTTAATGTATCAATAAAGAGCAAAAATTCTTTTTCACGAGCTTCGTAGGTGGCTTCTTCGGCAGGAATACCTTCAGCCATTAATTTGCAACTGTATTCGTCAATATAAGGTTGGTTCTTGTGATGGGTTAAAAGCACTATCAGGTCTACAATTTCTGGAGAAACGCCTAAATTTAAAAGGTCATCTTTAGTTTTGCCAGTAGAATCGGTAATAGTATCTTGCAAGAGAGCAACAACCTGAACTTCTTCTGGTTCCCCGGCCTCTTTTAATTTAGAAGCAACATGTTTCATGAATTCAATATATGGACCACCAGCTTTATCTTGTTGACCAGCATGGATTTCTGTTGCTATTTGGAGCGCTTCTGCGAAAGTTGTCATAATAACCTTTTTGATGTTTTAACACCGTTGAAGTTGGATTTTTAAAATTTACTTTCAAATCAATATATATAATATGTTGCTTTTAGAAACCTATTTTTTATTTTTTTTTGGTTTTCTGTATTTAAGAGAGTCTTTTTGATTTTTAATAAAATTTTGGAAATCTTAAAATTTAAGCGAAAAAAAGCATTTTAAGGTTTCTCAAATAAAATCTTTTCCTTTTTCACTTGCCATGCTTTATGCGTTTTTCTAAATTTGCGCATAAATTAAAACGAGGTTTTATGGCTCACTATCTTTTCAGTTCAGAATCTGTTTCCAAAGGTCATCCAGATAAGGTTGCTGACCAAATTTCTGATTCCATTCTTGACGCCTGCTTAGCTAAAGATCCTTCTAGCCGTGTTGCTTGCGAAACGCTTGTGACCACAGGTCTTGTAGTGCTTTCTGGTGAAATTACAACGAAAGCTAATTTAGACTATTCTGCAATAGCACGAGAAACTATAAAAAACATCGGTTATACTGATTCTGAAATGGGATTTGATTACAAAAGTTGTGCGGTTCTCGTTTCAATTGATAAACAATCCCCAGACATTGCTCAAGGTGTAGATGCTAAAGCAGCCGAAGGTAAAACAGGTGCAGAACAAGGTGCTGGTGACCAAGGTATGATGTTTGGTTATGCTTGTGACGAAACCGAAGAATTAATGCCATTGCCTATTTCTTTAGCACATCGCTTAATGGAAAAAATTCAAGAACTTCGTGAAAGTGGTAAAATTGCTTGGCTTCGCCCAGATGCTAAAAGCCAGGTAACTGTTGAATACGATGAAAATGACAAGCCAGTCTGTGTGGATACTGTTGTTATCAGTACACAACATGCAGAAACCTTTAAAGGTAAAAAGTTGACACATGCCTTTATTCAAAAGGAAATGATTGAAAAACTTGTTAAAAAAGTTATTCCGGCAAAACTTTTAACAAAAAAGACAAAGTATTATATCAATCCAACGGGTAAGTTTGTTGTTGGTGGCCCACATGGTGATTGTGGTTTAACTGGTCGTAAAATTATCGTAGATACTTATGGTGGTATGGGGCGTCATGGCGGTGGTGCTTTTAGTGGAAAAGACCCTTCTAAAGTAGATCGTTCTGGTGCTTATGCGGCTCGTTATGTAGCTAAAAATATTGTGGCAGCAGGCATTGCTAGTCGTTGTGAAGTGCAATTAGCTTATGCTATTGGCGAACCTAAACCGGTTTCTATTTTAGTTAATACTTTTGGAACTGGTAAAATTACGGACAGAGAAATTGAAGCACTTTTGCCTAAATTCTTTGACCTTTCTTCAGCAGGCCTTTCAAAAATGCTTGATTTGAAAAAGCCAGGTTATATTGCAACTGCTGCTCTTGGGCATTTTGGTCGTTCAGGTAAACGTTTTACTTGGGAAAAAACTGATAAAGCACAAGCTTTGAAAAAAGCAGCCTTTGCTCTTAAAAAATAATTGAAACTTGTTAATGAAAAATCCTGTTAAAGTTTTCCGCTTTAGCAGGATTTTTCTTTTTGTACACATTAAAAATCTTCTAAAAGCTATATTTTGATTGAGGTATTTATGGCAAACAAAAAAGTCCTCCCTCCGGGAGAAACGCTTAAAGAAAGTATTCGTTTTTTGAAAATGACAGAAGAAGATTTTGCAAGGCGTCTTGGTAAATCTAAAGAATACCTTGAACGTTTTATGAGTGGTGAAGAACCATTGACAGAAGAATTAGCCGCTTCATTAGAAGCATTAACTGGGAGCCCGGCTAATTTTTGGAAAATGCTTGAACGTAAATACAGGAGACGTTGATAATGAGTTTGTGGGAAAAAGCTTGCACTCTTTTGCCTGGTGGAGTAAACTCTCCAGTGCGTGCTTTTGGTTCTGTGGGTGGAAATCCTGTCTTTATGGAAAAAGCGAAAGGCCCTTATCTTTATGATAGCGAAGGTAACGAACTTATTGATTTGGTTCTTTCATTTGGGCCAATGATTCTTGGACACTCTCAAAAAGATGTTATCGCTTCTCTTGAAAAACAATTGGAATATGGTCTGAGTTTTGGAGCTTGCACTTCTAAAGAAGTGGAATTAGCTCAGGTTATACTTTCTTGTATCCCTTCTATGGATATGCTTCGCCTTGTGAATTCAGGAACAGAAGCTACTATGTCTGCAGTAAGAGTGGCAAGAGGTTTTACTAAAAGAGAAAAGATTTTGAAATTCCGTGGCTGTTACCATGGGCATGGAGATTCTTTTTTAATTCAAGCAGGTTCTGGTGCTTTAACGCATGGTGTTCCAAGTTCTTTAGGTGTAACTGTTGGAACGGCAAAAGACACACTTGTTGCTGATTATAACCATTTAGAAGAAGTAAAAGCAATTTTTGAACAATCGGGTAAAGAAATTGCGGCCGTTATTGTAGAACCAGTCGCTGGTAATATGGGCGTTGTTCCCCCTAAAAAAGGCTTTTTAGAAGGCTTGCGTGAACTTTGTGATGATTATGGTTCTCTACTTATTTTTGATGAAGTGATGACTGGCTTTAGAGTTTCTCGTGGTGGAGCCGCAGAACTTTTCGGGATTAAACCGGACATGATTACTCTTGGTAAAATTGTCGGTGGCGGTATGCCTCTTGCAGCTTATGCAGGGCGTAAAGAAATTATGGAAATGGTAAGCCCACTTGGTGGTGTGTATCAGGCCGGAACTCTTTCAGGTAACCCGATGGCTGTTACGGCTGGGCTTGCTCAAATGCAGGTTTTACTCAGTCAAAATCCGTGGGCTTTACTAGAAGAAAAAGGAAAGTGGCTAGAAAATGCCATAAAAGAAGCGGCTGAATCTTGTGGGGTAAAAATACAGATAAATCGTGTTGGTTCTATGCTTACGGTGTTCTTTTCAGAAGTCCCTGTGGTGGATACAGCAACAGCACTAGCATCTGATGCAAAGCAGTTTTCGAAATTTTTCCATAGGATGCTTAAGCGAGGTATTTATTTGCCTCCATCTCAATATGAAGCAGCGTTTTTATCTACTGAACATTCTGAAAGTGTTTTAGAAAAAATAGCTAGTGCCGCAAAAGAAGTTTTTCAAGAAATGTCTAGGAGTTAAAAATGAATATTGAAAAAGCTTTAGATTTTCTTTCTAAAAATGCGTTAGCACAATGTGATGCGTTTGATGTAGTGGCAGGTGTTAATTCTTCTAGTGGTATTTCTGTATTTCAAGGCAAATTAAAAGAAACTGAAATTTCTAATTCTTCGGGGATAGGAATTCGAGTTTTTTGTGATGGCAGACCAGGTTATGCTTTTACCGAAAGCTTAGAAGAAAGGGCTTTAAACCAGGTGCTTTCAGACGCTATAGCTCATACTGAATTTACAGAACCTTTGCCAATAGAATTACCGGCTCCGAAATTAGATGGTAACGAAACCGAATTGTATTTCCCAGAAGTAGAAGCGTATTCTTTTGAAGAAATGAAAGAACTCTGTCTTGATATTGAAGAACGCTCTTTAAAAAATCCAGAAATAGAAAATGTCCCTTATTTAGGGGCTTCAAAAAGTGTTTCTGATTTTTATTTTTTGAATTCAAATGGGATTCGTTATTCTAGAAAATCAAGTCATTTGGCCGCAAGTGTCGGGGTAGTTGCAGAAAGAGATTCTGTAAAAAAACTAGGCGTTTATTCTCAAGTTGTTTTTAACGGAAAAGATTTTGATGCAGAAAAAATTTCTTTTAATGCGGTTGATAGAGCAAGAAGTTTACTTGGTTCAAAACCAATTACATCAGGAATTTATCCGATAGTTTTTTCTGAAAGGGTTTCTGGTAACATTGTAAGCATGTATGCTTCTGCCTTTAGTGCTGAAGCGGTTCAAAAAGGAAATTCTCGGTTAAAAGGTTTAATGGGCAAGCAAATAGCCGCTCCTTGTTTTTCAATGAAAAATGATCCGACCCGAAAAGATTTGCCTGGCTTTGCCACATTTGATGGTGAAGGAGTTCCAACAGAACTTCTTGAAATGGTTGTTGATGGCAAATTAAATTCTTACTTGTATAATTTAGAAACGGCTGCTAAAGATGGCTTGAAATCAAATGGTTGTGCTTCTCGTTCTTATGGTGGGCCTGCAACATGCGGGTTCCATAATTTAATTGTAGAACAAGGCAAACTTTCAACAGAAGAATTGCTTTCTCTTTTCCCGCAGACATTGCTTATTGTCAAGTTAGATGGCAGTTCTGGTTGTAATGCTGTTAGTGGAGAACTAAGTATTGGCGCACAAGGATTTTTGTGTGAAAATGGTAAAATTATCCACCCAGTAGATGGCTTGACTTTGTCTACTAATTATTTTGATCTTTTACAGAACATTCAAGCTGTTGGCTCTGAATACAATGACCATTACAGTTCTGTTCGCGTTCCGGCTTTGGCTGTTTCGAATATATCTGTTTCGAATTAAGGTTATTGGTAATTTGGAAAATCGTCTATAGGTTCGTATTTTCCAAGTTCTGATAATGCAAAAATTTTTGTCTGGTTTCCAAGGGCAAGTAAAATATATTTAGGCGTCAAAACGCGTAAATAGCGGTTCAGTTGGGCCTCTAAAAGTTCAAAAGTATATTGTTCAGGGGCTTTACATTCAACCAAAAGCCATGGGTGGTCTAAACCATTTTTTAAGTCAGTTACAATTAAATCAACGCGATCTTTATTCTGAGGAGAAATTAAACTTAAAGAAAATTCCACTTCAATTAAATGGGGTGGAACGTTTTTTATTTGCGTTAAAACAGAAATCACATGCTGGCGGACAAGTTCTTCTCTTGTCGCAGGGACATTTTTTTTTCTGATAGGGTCAAAAATAAAAGACATAGAAGAGAATGTAGCATTATTTTTTATATATTTCCTTACACTCAAGGAGTTTTTAAATGCGCAGAAGATTATTGAGCGAAGGTGCGAAAGAACTTTCTTATGAAATTCGTGAAATTGTAAAAAAGGCTAACCAGTTAAAAGCCTTAGGTTTACCTATTCATTGGGAAAATATTGGTGACCCGATTGAAAAAAAATGCCAAGTTCCTGAATGGATAAAAGACATTGTTGTTTCATTAGCCAAAGAAAATAAAAGCTATGGCTATTGTCCTTCTCAAGGTGTTTTAGCGACAAGAGAATTTTTAGCCAATGAAACCAATAAGCTTGGTGGTGTTCAGATTACACCTAATGATATTCTTTTCTTTAATGGTCTTGGTGATGCTATTGCAACTATTTATGGTTTGCTTGCAATGACAACACGAATCATTGGACCTTCTCCTGCTTATAGTACGCATAGTTCAGCAGAAGCTTCACATGCACATACTGTTCCTATTACTTATAGTTTGATGCCTGAAAACCATTGGTATCCGGATTTAGAAGAATTAGAAAACAAGGTAAAATATAATCCTTCGATTTCTGGCATTCTTATTTTAAACCCGGACAATCCAACGGGAATGGTTTATCCGTTAGAAATTTTAAAGAAGATTGTAGACATTGCAAAGCGTTATAATCTCTTTATTATTTGTGATGAAATCTACAACAAAATTACTTACAATGGTGCTAGAGCTTATGCACTTGCCGAATACATCGGAGACGTTCCGGGCATTGCCTTGAAAGGGATTTCAAAAGAATACCCATGGCCGGGTTCTCGTTGTGGTTGGGCAGAATATTATAACCGTGATAAAGACGAACAATTTGATGCGTTCTGTCGTGCTATTGATAATGCAAAAATGATAGAAGTCTGTTCTACAACTTTACCACAGCTTACTATTCCAAAAGTTTTAGGCGACCCGCGTTTTATGGAACACCGTAAAGCATTGAACGAAAAAATTGGTCGTAGAAGCGCAATCATCAATGAAATTCTCGGAGATATTCCAGAACTTTATTTCAACCCGACTTATGGTGCGTTCTACAATACAATTATTTTCCGAGAAGGTGCTTTAAATGACCGCCAATTCTTGCCAATAGAAAATCCAGAAATCAAAGCAAAAGTAGAAGAATGGTGTGCAAGCACAACCAATTTGGATTATCGTTTTGTCTATTATTTGCTTGGTGCTAAAGGTATTTGTGTTGTGCCAAGTACAAGTTTCTGTACAGATTTGAAAGGGTTCCGTGTAACGCTTCTTGAAGAAGACGAAGACGAACTCCGCCATGTCTTTACTGAAATTCATGACGCCATCATTTCTTATTTAGCAAGTGCTAAATAAGTTTAAAAACTAACCATCTTGCGTGGAAATAAAATTCCCGAAAGTTGAATACAACTTTCGGGAATTTTTACGCTTAAAAAAGAAAAAACTTCTTTGCTTTACTCTAATCTTGAAATTTGTGAAATATAAATTCAACTTGTGTTCGCATCTTATACTCTTTGACAAGCCATATTCTAAAAAAGAGTTCTTCTAAAAAGTGAAATAATTTTTAGAAAAAATAGAAATGGTGAACTTTTGCCCAAAAAACAATTGCAAAAAAACGGCCTCAAGGACCGTTTATTCACAAAAAAAATTATTTAGAAGCGTTTTTCAAAGAGAGAACTCTCTCGTATTCAGAACAAGCAATTTGTTCAATGTTTGTACCCATAGCCACACTACGTGTTCTTGCGTTCCCGCTCCTTTCAGGAATTCGGAAACAGAAATTATGGGTTCTGCCAGCTTCTGTTGGAATACCAAGTTTAAACACTCTTTGGCGTGGTTGTCCTTTTGGGAAAAATTCCACATAATCATAAGTATTCTTGATTTTTTCAAGTCTCTTTTCTTGACTGAATTCAAGATCCTGAGCAATAACACCAGGAAGTTCAATAGGCAAAGAATTATTAAAGCGAAGCTCCAAACGATTTTTCTCTTTAACAATTGAAGCATCAGCAGGTTTAATCAAATAACGTTGCTGAGGAATGTTGATATAAGCTTTATAGCGAACGCGACGCACACCACACAAATCCCGCATATCAGGTTCGGCAACAAAATCAATGCCTTGACAAATAGGCGGCAAATTAGTTGGAACTTCTAAATCATCACCGTTAGATGAACCAGCGCACCCAGCAAGTAGTGCTAAAGAACACAAAGTAAAGAATTTCAAAAACTTCATGCTCTAAATATACTTTCATAACTAAAGAAAAAATCAATCAAGCGTAAAAAACAAAAAAAAAGCGTATTAAAGGGAAAATATTGGGTGTTCCGGCTAAAGCCGTCGCGCCTTTGGCGTTATCTCGCGCCATCATATTTTGTTTGTTTATGAATTGCTCTGGCGCTCGTCCGTTCAGCCTCGCCACAATAGGCGAGTCCGAACCCATTCGGGCCAAAGTCGCTAACACACTTGTGATGGAACTTGCTAAATGGTTCTCGTTACTTGTACGCTACTTGTTATTACTATGAAATGCGCAAACACTTCTTGTCATTGCCAGTGTCATTGCGAGCCGTGCAGAATACACGGCGTGGCAATCTGCTTACCAGTTCTACACTTGCCGCAAACCCTTTGTCATTGCGAAGAAACGTAGTGACTGACGCAATCTGTTTGCAAGCAGCACTTGTTTTTGGATTACTTCGCTACACTCGTAATGACAAAAAACAAGATGGTCGCGTCGTCTTAAAGACTCCTCGCCATGACAACTTGTTATTAGATCGCCACACTACGCTTGCGATGACAACCTGTTTTTAACAAATCAATTATCGCAAAACGATGTCGCCATCAGCAACAAGTTTTTCTCTCAACTTGTTATGCACCTTGTTCACTTCTTCGTCGGTAAGAGTCCTGTCACTAGCTTGGTAAACAAGTGTATAAACGAGATTCTTTTTACCCGCTTCTAATTTATCGCCTTGATAAATACTCTTTAAACGAATATCGGCAAGATTCTTAGGATTGAAACCTTTGATTCTTGCAAGGATTGTTTCGTGCATCATTTGTTCAGAAACTTCAAGAGAAATGTCGCGGCTAGAAGGAACTTGACGGCTGAATGGTTCAAAAGCAACACTTGTTTTAGAAGCTAATTCAATTTTTGAAATATCAAATTCAGCAACGCAAACACTTGCATAGCCAATATCAAATTCTTTTTGAACGGCTGGGTGTAAAACGCCTGCTGTACCAAGAACTATTTTGCCACAAACTACTTCAGCCTGTTGAGCTGGGTGCATAAAACGTTCTGGATTCTTTGGCAAACGAACCGAAGCTTGAATACCAAGACGCTTAAAGAATCCAAGAATCAATCCCTTAAAGTCTAAGAAAGAAACAGGAGCTGGTTTTTCTTCGAGAGGGTTTGTTTTCCAATGCCCAGCAAGTGTAATGGCAAGTAAAGGAACTTCGTTAAAACCTGTGTCGCGAACAGATTCACGAATCGTTTTAAATTGACCTTTACCTACTTCAAATAAACGCACTGAACCAGGACGATTTTTTTCGTTTTCAGCAACGGCTTTTAAAAGGTTTGGCAAAAGAGAAGTTGGCAAAACACCGAGATCTTCAGAAAGCGGATTCAATAAAGCCGCAGGCATAGAGCGCCTATCCCCTTCAACATTTTCTCCGAAAAGTGCCACTGTGGAAGCTTTAGAAGTAAAACGCAAGGAAAGGCCTTCGTGAACACCCATTGCAGAAAGGGTAGAACGAATTTTGCGATTCAATTTTTCATCGGCTGGCAATTCGTTTGTAGCCATTTTGAAAGAAGGCAAGTCATAAGGAATGTTATCGTAACCAAAAAGTCGAGCGACTTCTTCAATTAAATCTACTTCGCGTTCAAGATCTGGTCTGAAACCAGGAATTTCAAAACGCAAAGGAGCGACTTCTTTTAAGCCAATGCTTTCTAAATAATTTTTGATTTGGTCAGCGGAAATAGAAATACCGAGAAGTTTTTGAACGCGTTCTTCTCTAATCTCTAAAACATCTGGTTCTCTTTTGGCATCGTCGCCAGTATATTCCAAGCGCCCTTGAAGAATGTCGCCACCAGCCACTTCTTGAATAAGAGCGCAAGCGTAATCATTCATTTCTGCTTGTGTAAATGGGTCAATTCCTCTTTCAAAACGATAGCTAGAATCAGAAGAAAGTCCAAGGCGTTTGCTTTGACGGCGAACCACTTTCGGGTCAAAATAAGCACTTTCTAAAAATACGTTTGTTGTTTCTTCTGTGATTTCTGATTCAACACCGCCCATAACACCGGCAACGCAAGCTGGACGGTTTCCGTCGCAAATGACCAAATCAGATTCTTTTAATTTGTGAACAGTGTGGTCAATTGTGGTAATGGATTCGCCAACATTTGCTTTTCTGACTTTTACAGCACTGCCTTCTAAACGTGACATATCAAAGCTGTGAAGTGGTTGGCCAACATCCATTAAAACAAAGTTTGTAATATCAACCACATTGTTTACAGAATTCAGCCCGACCGCGTGAAGCAATTTAGAAAGCCAGGCTGGGGAAGGAGCTACTTTTACATTTTCAATAATACGACCAACATAACGTGAGCAACCAGCACCAGGTTCTACTGAAAGTTCTTTTCTTGAATTTACAGATTCACTAGATTCTTTTAAAGAATAAGAAAGCGGTTTTAATGGACGATTGAATTTAGCAGCAAGTTCTCTTGCAATACCGCGATGAGACAATGCGTCTGGACGGTTTGGGGTAACGTTCACTTCAAGAACGGCATCGTAAAGCCCAAGACTTACAAAAGGAGTGCCGGCAGGGATTGAACCGTCAAGCACCATAATGCCTGCATGGTCATCGGAAAGACCGATTTCGTCTTCAGCACAAATCATGCCAAAACTTTCAATGCCACGCATTTTTGCTTTTTTCATTTTAAGCATTGTGCCGTCTGGTAAAGGCAGTTCCATACCGATTGGTGCTACAACAACGGTTTGACCTGCTGCAACATTTGGTGCCCCACAAACAATTTGCAAAGTTTCAGAGCCGGTATCAACTGTTGTTACATGAAGGTGGTCGCTATCTGGGTGATTTTCACAAGTGAGAACTTTAGCGACAACTAATTTTTCATAAACTTTACCAGGTTCTTCTTTACCTTCAACTTCTAAACCAACCGAAGTGAGAGCCGCTTCGATTTCTTCAACAGATTCTGGCAAATCAACGTGACGTTTCAACCAACTTATAGAAACTTTCATAACAATCCTTTTTTGCAAAAACATTGCAATTTAAAACCAAGGCAAAAAATGCCACGGCGGAAAAATAGAAAAAAATAGGGGAGTATTAGTGTTCGTTTAACCACTCAACAGCCTCTGCAAGAGATTTTATGCGAGTTATGCGAATACCTTTAAAATTTGTTTTAAGGCTCCCTTGTGCCGGAACAAGTAATTCTTTAAAACCTAATCGAGCGGCTTCTTTAATTCGCAATTCTAAAAGATTTACACCGCGCACTTCTCCAGATAACCCAAGTTCTCCAATAACCAGACTATCACGGGGGAGAGGTTTTGTTAAATGATTAGAAGCAATAGCTAAAGCAATGGCTAAATCAGTAGCAGTATCATTTAATTTCATACCGCCAGCAATAGAAGCGAAAACATCAGAAGCCCCGATTTCTAAGCCACCAAATTTTTCTAAAAGAGCAAGAATAATAGTTAAGCGCTTAGGGTCAATGCCTGCCGCAACGCGTTGCGGAACGGCGTAATTTGTATGATTTACAAGAGCTTGCGCTTCGAATAAAATGGCTCTAGAACCTTCTAAAGTGCAACTAACAACGCTGCCGGGCGCTGCTTCTAACGAATCTTGTAAAAAGACTTTGCTTGGGTTTTCTACCGGGCAAAGCCCACGAGAGGTCATTTCAAAAACGCCTATTTCATCGGTAGCTCCAAATCGATTTTTAATAGTGCGTAAAATGCGATATTGGTGGTTTCTATCGCCTTCAAAATAAGCGACGGTATCAACCATGTGTTCAAGGATTCTTGGTCCAGCGATTTGCCCGTCTTTTGTGACATGCCCGATTAAAAGAGTAATGCAATTTGTATTTTTTGCAAAAACCATTAAATCTAAAGTACATTCTCTTAATTGTGAAACGCTTCCGGGAGTGCCTGGTAATTCTTGCTTGTAAACCGTTTGAATCGAATCAATCACCAGAATTTCTGGCTGGAATTTTTTAGCCACTTCTAAAACGCGTTCAAGGCTTGTTTCGCAAAGTAACATAAGTGAACTGCCAGAAACTTCGAGCCGTTCGCTCCTGAGTTTTACTTGAACGGCACTTTCTTCGCCACTCACATAAAGAGCTTTTACACCTGCCGCCGACATGGTAGCAAGCGTTTGTAAAACAAGAGTTGATTTGCCAATGCCTGGGTCGCCCCCAATAAGCACCAAAGAACCTGGTGCAAGTCCGCCGCCTAAAGTTCTATCAAACTCTGAATTTGCTGTGCTTAAACGCTTTGTATCGGTTGTTGCAATTTCTTTTAACGCAATAGGCCTGCCTTCGTATTGCACCGCTTGGCTTAAACCGCGATTTCGTGAATCACTCGTTTTTGCTTGTTCAACAAGAGAACTCCAAGCCCCACAAGAAGGGCATTTTCCTGCCCATTTTGAAGAAATGCTTCCGCATTCTTTGCATACATATTCAGAGAGAATCTTTAGTTTTGGCATACTGCACAAAATAGCAAATATTTTTACAAAAGTCAATATTTTAGTGATTTTTTGTGCAGTATTTTTTAAGGTTCTGTCAAGTCAATTCATACATATATTCCGGTATAGCAAAGTTTTTTCATTTCGTAAGCCCCCCGGAAGCTGTTTTTCGGCGTCCTGAACACTGTTTTTTGGCTGTTTTGGCTATTTTGCTTATCGCAACAAGTCCGTAGCCATACAATCAGGCTTGACAGAGGCAAAATCGCAGTCGAAATTTTGCAATTCTGCAGTGAAAAAACAATTTCCGATGGGGATTTGAAAAAAAAAGGAAAATTCAAATTGTGAAATTCTTGCGAAGAAAAATCCTACGTATTTAGTCTTGCTTGTGGAATATCGTTCCCTAAAATTTGCGATTCCGTTTAGATCGAATATACAGCATTCGCATGCGTATAAATAAACTCAAAGCCCACGTCTTCGGGTCTAGATTTTAGTAAAAGTGTCATTATATTTAATGAGAAGAGGTGGGATGCCTGCACATGTTGATCCGAAAGAACATACGGAGCTTATGAAACGCCATGTGTTTATTGTGAAAAAGTTTCAAAAGTAATATAGATGACTTTATTGAAGGTTTAAACAAAGAGACTTTGCCCCCTAAATACAATGTTTCATCGTTGATTTTTTATCAACGGAATTAATCAAGTAGTGCTTGCGTACTTATGTAGAATATTGTAAATTAGAAGAGAGTACAAATAACTTCCTAAGAGGAAAAAATATGAGTATCAAAAAAATATTAACAACAGCTTTTGCAATGGCTGCAATTTCGTCATCCATTTCCTGGGGGCAGACCTATAACTGCTCTAATGGTAAATCCCAGCAAATGGGGAGCGAAGGTGGCTATGATTACGAACTTTGGAGCCAGGATGGTGCCGGTAACGCAACTATGACGCTTAACCCAAGCACCGAAAATGGTGGTGCGTTCTCCGTTGAATGGAGTGGTACTATCAACATGTTGGCCCGTTCCGGAAAGCGTTGGGGGTCTAACTCCACTGTTACCGTACAGAATGTGGGTAATATTACTTCCGAATTTGATGTGGAATGGAGTTCCACCGACAATGTGAAGTATGTTAGTGTCTATGGCTGGGGCTATTACGACCAGCAGGACATTCCTAGTGGTTTCAGCAATGAAATTGAATACTACATTATCCAGGATCGCGGAAGCTACAATCCTACCCAGGGCGGTAAATATTTTGGTTCTGCAACTATCGATGGTATTGACTACGATTTCTATACTACCGACCGTATTCAGCAACCGTCTCTTTCGGGGACCAGCACCTTTAAGCAGTATTGGTCCATCCCGAAGAATACGAGCCAGCATCGTACCAAGGGTACCATTTCTATTTCCAAGCACTTCAGCGAATGGGCTAAAGTGGGTATGAAAATGGGTAAACTGTATGAAGTTGCTTCCATGAAAATTGAATCTTACACCGGAAATACGGGCTCTGCAAGAGGATCTGCTACCGTTAAGAAGAACCTGCTGAAAATCGGTGGCAGTGCCGATGAACTTGCCCTCAATGTAACTGCATCTCCGGCTGCTGCAGGTACTGTGACAAAGAGTCCTAGCGCTAACTATTATGCTCCAAAAACAACTGTACAGCTCACCGCCAAAGCCAACGAAGGCTGGAAGTTTGTGGGTTGGGAAGGTGGTGCTACTGGCTCTACCGAAACCATTTCTGTAACCATGGACAAGGAAAAGTCTGTGGTCGCTAAGTTTGAATTGGTAGGCGAAACCACCGTGAACCTTCTGAAGGATGGTGATTTCTCTAGTGGCAGCGTGATTTCTACAAATAACGATGCATCTTGGCTCCTGGGTCAGGGTACAAACTGGGGTGGCTCTGCTGCAACTGCTTCTGTTGCTGGTGGCACGGCTACGGTTAACGTTACCACTATTGGTGCAGAAAATTACCAGCCGCAGCTTGTTCAGTACAATGTGGCTCTTGATAAGGGCATGAAGTACAAGTTGTCCTTTAAGGCTAGCGCTGATGTAGCTCGCAAGATTGAAGTTTCTTTCCAACAATCTGTAGACCCTTGGGGTGCATACGCCACTAAGGAATTTGACATCACTACTACGGAAACAGAATACACATTTATTTTTACTATGGAAGAAGATTCTGATGCTGCTGCTCAGTTTGCCTTCAATTTGGGACAAACTACAGGTGCAGTCAATATTAGTGACGTCAAACTGGTTTTCACCACTGCTGAACCGGGTTCCGAAGGTGGCGAAACCCAGGCGATTGCATTGCCGCTACGTTTGAACATCGCTGGCAAGACCTTCCAGGTGTTCGACATGCAGGGCCGTCTTTTGGGTCATGTCGATGTCGTGAACGGTTCTTCCTTGAATGATGCTCTCAAGGCTAAGTTCAACAAGGCCGGAGTCTACATGGTGAAGCAGGGTAACATGATTACCCAGGTCCGCGTCGCCCGCTAAGAATTTGTCAATTCCTAAAGCACTCCTATATCAAGGATAACAAGAGAACGCCCTGCCACACGGGGCGTTTTTTTGTGCTTTGCGAAATCTCGTAATGCCGATTAGCTATACGATTTGACTTGAGAGAGTCTATTTTTTGGCTCTGTCAGGTCAAACCATACGCATAATTTGGCATAGCAAGAAAATTGGGTTTTGTCAGCCCATTGGAAAATGTTTTTATACTGCGAAAATGCAGAAATTTGGCTAAAAACGCCATTTTGGTTATCGCAGCAAGTCCGCAGCCATACGGTCAGGCTTGACAGAGCCTTTTTATTAGTATACATTTGAGCATGTGTAAATAAAAAAGGAGAACTTATGGAAATGAAATTCTGTCAAAGCTGCGGTATGCCGCTCACTAACGAAATTCTCGGTACGAATGCCGACGGCAGCAAGAACGAGGAATACTGCATCTACTGCTACAAAGACGGCGCGTTCACGGGCGACTTCACCATGGAAGAAATGGTGGAATTCTGCTCGCAGTTTGTGGACGAATTCAACAAGAATACCGGCAAGAGTCTTACCCGCGATGAATACAAGGTGAAACTCCGCAAGTATTTCCCGACGCTCAAGCGCTGGCGCCTCCCCGCGGACCAACTTCCGCACGCCACCTCGCCCATGAAGCAGAAGTTCATTGAAGAAGTCAATGCGCTGGGCATCAAGGACATGCCGACCATCGACAACCTCTTTGTGCTGCAGGGCTCGTTCATCAACCAGAAATACAAGATCAACGGCAACAACGTCAAGCTCCTGGACGATAACGCAAGCTACTGGGGCAACCAGGTCGAAAAGATTGGTGCTGAAGGCCGCTGCTTTGGAATCGCCTGCGACGAACGCTACATTCTCGTGAGCGAATACGGCAAGAACGGAGCCGATGCCGAAATCGTCGTATTCAAGAAACGGTAACGGTCTCTAAAAACTCATTTTGGCGGTGTAAATCTGCAAATTTTGCTAAAAATGGCGGTATAAATTGCTATATGGCGGTTTAAATTGTTGGTTTTGGCGGTATAAAATTATATATTAGGTGCATAAATCGAGGTTTTTCGATGATTTCGCCGTATTTGAAGATTGCTGCCGACAACAATAAGGAACTTCTGTCGTTCCGCCCGATTCCCAAGGACACTCTCAAGTCCCTGCGGGAATTCTACCGCGTGGGACTCACTTACACGAGTAACGCCCTCGAAGGCAACAGCCTCACCGAAACAGAGACCAAGGTCGTCATCGAGGATGGGCTCACCATCAACGGGAAACCTCTGCGAGACGTGTACGAAGCCGTTGGGCATGCCAAGGCGTACGATCATATTCATAAACTCGCAAAAAACAAGACTCTTGAAGAATCGGATATACTGATGCTGCATCGGCTGTTTTACCAGCAGATAGATGCGGACAAGGCCGGTGTTTATCGCAAGGTGCCCGTCGTAATTAGCGGGAGCCGTTACCCCGTTACGCCGCACTTGAAAATTCGTGCCGAGATGAAGAAGTTCGTCGCGTGGTTCAACAAGAACGAATCCAGGATGAATCCTGTGGAGTTCGCCGCGCAGGTTCACAAAAAGTTCGTATTCATTCATCCCTTTGTCGATGGTAACGGACGCGTGGCGCGATTGCTGATGAACCTGGCGCTGCTTCGCGGCGAGTATACCATTGCGCTGATTCCCGCCGTTAGACGTATGGAATACGTGTCTGCCCTAGAGGCGGCTCACATCGATGACAAGGTTTTTGTGGGCTTTATCGCCGATTGCGTAGTTGCGACGCAGGCGGACCTGTTGCGACTGCTGCGGAACAACCTTAAACCGAAAAAAGGTGCCGTACGCCACCGCGAAACAGGTGAAAATCTCTCCGAACGAATCCTCGCCGAAATCCGGGTGAACCCAGGGATCAATACGCCCGCACTGGCCTCGATGCTCAACCTCTCCCTGCGAACGGCTCAGCGTCAGTTGCAAGCTTTGAGCGAATCGGGCAAGATTGAATTTAGGGGAGCCCGGAAGAACGGTGGTTATTATTTGGACGGATAATTAAGCGTCTTTCCCGAGGACGGCGCGGGCGAGCTGGTCGGCGCACGATGTCGGCTTCCCGCCACAGGTGTTGCCCAAGAGCTTTGCCGCGATATCTTCGGCGCTCATGCCTTCGCAGAGTTTGGCAATCGCTTTCAGGTTGCCGTTGCATCCGCCCGTAAAGCGGATGTTTCTGATTTTGTCTCCGTCGCGCGTGAACTGGATGGTCGTCGCGCAAACGCCTCTGGTCTTGAAAGTCTCTTCCATACGTGTCTCGGGGTTGAATGTCCACTTTAAATATACAATGTTGACGGTGCTATTGAGATGTTTGAATTTACGAGATTGCATCCTACAATTCAAACTTTACGCCGGTAGCAAATCCGCCGGCTTGTCCGACACCAAGCTCAAAAAAGAAGGATGTGTCATTTCCAAATTCAAACCCGACAAGGGTTGCTTGCCATAATGCAGCAGTTTCAAACTTGTCGCTATTGAAATAGAATGCAGGACCGATTGCCAATAGAGAATAAAAACGAAAATCGGATTTGTTAATCCAATTGAGTTTTGCCTTGGGCATAAGCGTTACAGAGTGATAGTTAAAACTAGAAGCTGTGTACGAATATGTCAGTATGCCGCCGAGTTCCAATTTTTCCCATAGTTCGTATCCATACGCAATGTTGAATGAACTCAATGATAAAAGATCTACATCTTCCTGTTGGTCGTCAGCGCCAAAGGAACTGGCAACAGCATTCCCTGCAACGATGTTTCCTCCGGTCAGATTGATGAAACCGTAGCTGAAACTCACATTATGGTCGACGCTTTCACCGGCATACAAAACAGAAATTGCAAATAGTAGGCAGAGCAGAAATGATTTGCGCATATATGTATAATATAGAAATTTTAGTATGATGTTGACTGCTTCCCATTTTTAATTTTTTTTATGTTTGGAAATGAAAACTTCTGGGTTTGTAAATGAAAATCGAAGTCGCAACAATCGATGATGTTCCCGAACTGATGGAACTGCACGGCAAGGCGGCTGCGAGCGTTAAGGAGTTTTATATGCTTCTGGTAAACGGCAAGTTGATGCAATACGATTCCATTGCGGTCAATACAATCGTCAAGAACAGCAAAGGCGAAGTCAGTTCTTGCGACATTCCGTTTTCCGAGGACTTGGCGACATTCAACCGCGATTACCTCAAGTACACAAAAATCGTCGCGGAAAGTTGTCAAGATTGGGACTTGTCCGAGAACAGCATGGTCATCGGCACGTCGGCTATCATCGACACTGAAATCGATGGCGCCGTCGGCATGAACTCTGGCATTTTCAACAACCCGTTTATGATCTGGGGATGTTTCAGACGAAAGCTTTTCCACTATGAGTTGTCGGTTTCGTTCCAGTTTCACCACACGCAAATGGACGGGGCACACGCCGGGAAGTTCCTCGCGAACTTGCAAAAAGCCATTGACGACCTACGCTAAAAAACGGTGACATTTTTTTGCGGAATCCCTTGACGAATCGTTTTTATTGGCTCTGTTAAGTCAAATCATACGCATAATTTGGCATAGCAAGAAAATTGGGTTTTGTCAGCCCATCGAAAACTGTATTTTCGCTTCAAAATCGCCATTTTTAGTCTGTTTTGGCCATTTTGGTTATCGCAGCAGGTTCGCAACTGTACGGCATAACTTGACAGAGCCGAGGCTATTTTTGCAGCGAGAACGCAGTTGGAATGCAGCGGAACCGTAATTTTCGAGAAAAAATACAGTTTGACCTAGCAGAGCTAATAAATTTACTGCTTCTTTGTGCAGTATTGCGAAAATTTTTCTAAATTGTAGGGGTGGAATTGGCAAAGTTTTTTGCGTAAATTGGTTTATTATATCCTTGTAGGTTTTTATGACGCGTTCTGTTGAAATTCGCGATGCTTATGAAAATAATTTGCAACATGTGGATTTGACAATCCCGAGAGATTCTATTGTTGTGGTTACAGGAGTTTCTGGGTCTGGCAAGTCAAGCCTTGCGTTTGATACGGTTTTTCAAGAAGGGCAGCGTCGTTTTATTGATTCTCTTTCGGCATATGCGCGTCAGTTTATCGGCAGCATGAAACGCCCGAATGTAGAATCGGTCCGAGGGATTTCGCCAACGATTTCAATTGACCAGAAAACGGTGAACAGGAACCCGCGTTCTACTGTTGGAACGGTTGTTGAAATTATGGACCATTACAGGCTTTTGTTTGCGCGTCTTGGAGAAGTGCGTTGCCCTAAGTGTAAAAAGAAAATTGAAGCCCAGTCTGTGGACCAGATTGTAGATAATTTGTATGCAGAAAATGAAAACGAAAATCTTATTGTTTTAGCCCCGATTGTTCAAGAACGTAAGGGGGAATACCGCAAAGAATTAGAAGATTTGCAAGCTAAAGGTTTTATGCGTGTTCGAGTAGATGGAACAATTTATCGAACTAATGAAGTGCCTTTACTTGTGCGCTATGAAAAGCATACGATTGAAGTGGTGGTAGATAGACTTTCTCTTGAAAAGAAAAATATTTCAAGAGTCCGAGAAGCTTTAGAAAGTGCGCTTAAATTAACAGATGGAAAAGTAGTAGCGTTTCTTTTTGATAATGGTAAGTATTCTATCCAAGGGACTGAACGAGCTTGTGTGCGTTGTGGTATTTCAATTCCAGAACTTGAACCGCGATTCTTTTCATTTAACGATGCGCAAGGCCAGTGTGAGGCTTGTAAAGGGCTTGGAGAAAGTTTTGTTTTTGACCCTGATTTGATTGTTCCAGATATAAATTTGTCTATTCAAAATGGGGCTCTGAAATGCCAGAAAAAAGATACAGGGACAATTATTTTTTCTGATTATGGCTTAAAAGAATTGCGAGAAATTGCTTATGAAATGAAATTTTCACTTTCAACTCCTTGGAAAGATCTTTCAGAAAAAGCAAAACACGCTGTTTTGTACGGCACGCCGTCAAAAAGTGTTTCTGGCGTGATTCCAGTTATGCAAGAACTTTGGGATGCTTGGCATATTGTTCATTTCAGAAAATTTATGCAAATAGGAGTTTGCCCCAAATGTAATGGTTCGCGATTAAATCCGATTGCAGATGCAGTCCGGTTTCATTCTCATGGAATACATGAAATGAGTGCTTGGTCTGTAGAACGTTCTGCAGAGTTTTTTAACAATTTGAAATTGACTGAAAAAGAACAGCGTATTGGTCGAGAAATTTTTAAAGAAATTCGTGGAAGACTTTCTTTTTTAGAATCTGTCGGGTTGGGGTATTTAACCCTTTCAAGAGGTGCGGCTACACTTTCAGGTGGCGAGGCGCAGCGGATTCGCCTTGCTGCTGCGGTGGGGGCTGGTTTACAAGGCGTTCTCTATGTTTTAGACGAACCAAGTATTGGCTTACATGCTCGCGACAATGAACGTATGCTTTCTATGCTTGAAAAATTGCGTTCTCAAGGGAATAGTTTGCTTGTTGTAGAGCATGATGAAGAAACCATGCGACATGCAGATTGTGTGGTTGATGTTGGCCCAGGTGCAGGGATAGAAGGCGGAAAAATTGTTGCTGTAGGCCCGGTTTCTGAATTAGAAAAATCAAAAGAATCATTAACGGGAGCTTTTTTAAGTGGTAAAGAAAAAATAGAAACGCCAAAAGTTCGAAAGCAAATTACTGCTAATACGCCAAAATTAAAAGTAGTTGGCGCACGAGAACATAATCTTAAAAATTTAACGGTTGAAATCCCTCTGGATGGGACTTTTACAGTCGTTACAGGCGTTTCTGGTTCTGGAAAAAGTACGCTTGTTAATCACATTTTAAGGCGAGAACTTTCCAGGCATTTTTATTCTTCTGAAGAACCCAAAGCTGATTTTGATTGTATAGAAGGCATTGAAAATATTGACAAGGTAATTGAAATTGACCAAACGCCAATTGGGCGCACGCCGCGTTCAAACCCTGCAACTTATACGAAAATTTTTGATGATATTCGTGAATTATTTGCCTCTTTGCCATTGAGTAAAGCTCGCGGTTATACAAAGAGTCGTTTTAGTTTTAATGTCGTTGGTGGACGGTGTGAATCTTGTCAGGGCGCTGGTGTCCAACTTATTGATATGCAAATTTTACCAAGCGTTCAGGTAGTTTGTGATGTCTGTGATGGTAAGCGTTTTAATGACGCTACGCTAGAAGTTTTTTATCGTGGTAAAAATATTAAAGATGTTTTAGATTTAAGCATTCGTGAAGCATGTGAGTTTTTTGCTGATATTCCCAAAATTGCAAAGCCGTTGAATATTTTAAAAGATGTGGGGTTAGGCTATTTAAAACTAGGTCAACCTTCAACAACACTTTCAGGTGGCGAAGCACAACGCGTAAAAATTAGTTCGGAACTTCGTAGGCCAGGGACAGGAAAAACGCTTTATCTTTTAGATGAACCGACAACAGGTTTACATTTTGAAGATATCCGGCGCTTGCTGGAATGCTTAAATAGATTACGAGAACTAGGGAATTCAATTGTTGTTATTGAACATAATTTAGATGTTATTAAATGTGCTGATTGGATTATTGATCTTGGCCCAGAAGCGGGCGATGGCGGCGGCCGTCTTGTGACTTGCGGGACTCCAGAAAAAGTGGCGAAATCTTCTCGTTCTATTACTGGAAAATATTTATCGCCTGTTTTATTTGGGAAAAAAGTAGAAAATCAAAAGCTTTCTTGTCGTGAAAATTCTCCAGAATATTCATTGGATATTCAAGTGCGTGGGGCAAGAAAACATAATTTGAAAAATTTTTCGGTTTCAATCCCGCGACATAAAATGACAGTCGTTACAGGCGTTTCTGGTTCTGGAAAATCAAGCCTTGCTTTTCATACACTTTTTGCCGAAGGTCAACGCCGATTTGTAGAAACTTTAAGCACTTATGCTCGTCGATTTCTTGGGCGACTAGATAGAGGAAGTATTGATTCTATTGATGGGCTTGCTCCTGCTATAGCCATTGACCAAGGGAGTGCTTCAAAGAGCCCGCGAAGTACAGTGGCGACTTTAACAGAAATTTATGATTATTTCAGAATTTTATGGGCAAGAGCCGGAACGGTTCATTGCGTAAAATGTAAAAAGCCCGTTTCGTTTCATAGTGTGGCAGCAATTGTAGCGCATGCTTTTATAAATGAAAAAGGAAAAGAGATAGATATTCTTGCTCCTATTAGTGCTAAAAAAGCAGCTACGCTAGAAAAGGTTTTGTTAGAAAAAGGTTATAGAAAAATTTTAGCGAGAAACACTTGGATAACGCCAACAGAATTAGCGCTTTCTACAGGGCCGTTTTATGCATTGGTTGACCATTTAGAAGTAAAAGATAAAACCGCAGCACGCCTTGCCGAAGCTTTAGAACGGGCTTATCGCGATGGCGAAGGTATCCTTTATTTGCGAAATGAAAATGGCGAAATGGCTGCGTTTTCAGAATTACCTGGTTGCCCTTCTTGCGGTTGGTTTTTACCCATGCAATTAGACCCTAAAAATTTCAGTTTTAATACGCATTGGGGAGCTTGCCCGCGTTGTTTTGGTCTAGGAGTAGATGACCGTTATGGGAAAATTTGCCCAGAGTGTCATGGAGAACGTTTAAAGAAAGAATACCGATTAGTTGAAATAGCAGGCAAAAACATAATAGAAGTTTCTAGCATGAGTATTGCAGATGCTAGAGACTGGTTTGCTTCTCTCAAAATTTCAAGTGAGAAAGAACAAGTCGTAAAACCTCTTTTGCGAGAAATTATCGGGCGTCTTGATTTTTTAATAGGCGTTGGTTTAGGTTATCTCGGTCTTTCCCGAACAGGGGATACACTTTCTGGAGGCGAAGCCCAGCGTATTCGCCTTTCTGGGCAAATTGGAAGCGGGCTTGAAGGCGTGCTTTATGTTCTTGATGAACCAACAGTTGGGCTTCACCAGAGCGATACAGAAAAATTACTTTCAACGCTTTACCGTTTACGCGATTTAGGGAACACGCTTGTCGTTGTAGAGCACGATTTAGACATGATTCGTGCCGCCGACCACATTTTGGATTTAGGGCCTGGTGCTGGAGAATTTGGTGGCGAAGTCGTGGTGTTTGGTTCACCAAAAGAATTGTCTCAGAAAAACGCACTAAAAAAATACCCAGAGAGTAAAACCGTTCCTTACCTTGTTGGTTCAAACCCAATAGAAAATCCGCCAGAAATTACACCGGTTTCGTTACAAGATGAATTTTTCAAATTTGAAAAAATGAACGTTCATAACTTGAAAAATATTTCGGTTCAAGTTCCAAAAGGCCGTATTACAACAGTCTGTGGCGTATCTGGTTCTGGAAAAAGTTCTCTTGTGTTAGAAGGTATTTATGACAGATTACAAAAAATGTTTGCGACAAAATCCAAGAAAGCAACAAAAGGAAATGTTTTGCTTGTAGACCAGTCGCCACTATCTGGAACACCACGTTCAACACCTGCAAGTTATACAGGAGTTCTTGATTCCATTCGCAAACTTTTTGCTCAAACAGAACGCTCTAAAATGAAAGGCTACAATGTCGGTCGTTTTAGTTATAATATGGCAGCAGGTCGTTGCCCTGTTTGTGAAGGTCGTGGAGCCATTTCTGTAGAAATGCACTTTCTTTCAGATGTCTGGGAAATTTGCGAAGAATGCAATGGAAAGCGTTACAACAAAGAAACTCTGGAAGTGACTTTTAAAAACAAAAACATTGCCGAAG
>JAEIGA010001529.1_pt1 | contig 36152 bp, 32 predicted proteins | sample 9270691 | NCBI WGS metagenome assembly JAEIGA01 (sample SAMN17057246, study PRJNA624740) | gut metagenome | biome: biome; isolation source: fecal sample | host: Bos grunniens | place: China: Xizang | collected 2019
CGAATGCCCCAGCGACGAACAAGTTGCAGCCATCGAGGCACAGGTCAATGCAATCATCGCAGCGGCTCTCCCCGTGACCATATCGTATGTCAGCAAGGAGGAAGCTGCGGATATCGTAGATTTAAGCAAGTTGCCGGAGGATGTTTCCGACACGTTGCGCATTGTACGGGTGGGCGAATACGACGCGTGCGCCTGTATTGGCGCACACGTAGAAAATTCCAAGGAAATTGGCCAATTCCGCATCATCAGCCACAGCTTCGACAACGGAGTTTGGCGGGTTCGCTTTAAATTGAACGAACCTTCTTGCTAACCTGTTTGTTCATGGATTGACGGGCGGGAGCCGAAGACACATCCTGGAAGTCCAAGGTTCCTGTCCAAGATCCAGAAATCAGGTTCGGCGTTTCAGCGTTATCATACAACTCCATCACAAGGTTGTAGGTACCGTCTTCGTTCTTGGTAAGTTCAAACGAGCCATCCACCAGCGGTGCACGAAGACCTTCAAAATCCACATAACCGTCTTCCAATTGGAGGTACCAGCTACCGATTACATAGCCTTCCGAGTAAAAGCCCGGGGCGAAGGTCATGCTTTCAGCACCCTCCGAGCAAGTGTAAATACCGCTCAGGTCTGTGTCTGCGCCCAAACCCGGTCCAACAAAGTCCAAGGTAATGCGGTCACCGTTTCCGGTTTGCGGGAAGAAAGTAATCATCCAGTTGCCATAACCCACTCCGTAATAGTCACCATAATAATAACCGGCACTCATCCAGTAACGGGTATTCAATTCGATCGTCTCTGTCAAATTGGAGTTGCCAAAGTCCGGATCAATTTCCGGTTCGTCGGGATCTTGGCTACCGGTAGCATCGGACAAACTATAATCACCAATCTCATAGGTCACATAGTGGGTCTGACCTAGCTCATCCGTAATGTTCAATACAATCCGATCCTCGGTCACCGTCATCGTACCGGATTCGATTCCCAACTCATCCAGGGTTTGGCCGTTTTCATCGGTAGTGAAATAGGCAGAATAGGAAATGTTGATGGTATTCGGAGCACAGCTGCTCATAACATCCACTTCATAAACACCCTCCGGAACACGAATTTGGCTACCACTCGGTTCTACAACGGAATAGCAGTCAATGGTATAGAACCAACCATTAGGACGGGCCGCACCCTCTGCGTCAAAACCGACATTGGTCAAGTGGATGAAGTAGTTCGGATCGTCCGAGAAATAACAACCGTAATAGAAACCAACGATCTGCGAGGCTTCGCGCACGAAGTCGTTTCCGACACCGGCATAGCCGGCTGCTTGCACCAATGCTACGGTCTCAACGATGCCTTCGTATGTCAAAGTCAGGGTGGCTGTTCTTTCTTGTTCTTCGACGTTCACGTCCACAACAACGGTAATTTCACCGTAAGATTGGGTACGAACTTCGGACACCCAGTCCTCTTGTACAGAGGCTTCCACAATCCCCGTCGCAGTCGGGTTTTCAATGGCATAGGTCACCACGCCTTCTCCCCCTTCGGCGTCAAAGTTCAGGGTCTTTTCAGAGGTGATGGTGAAAACAGTTTTGGGAGCTTCCGGCTCCTTTTTTTCATTCTGGCAACTGCTCAAAGCAACGAGGGCCGCCACAAACAAAGTCCAATATTTCTTCATCGGTCAATTTATTTTTGAATAGATAATTTTGCCGGTCTCTTTTGTGCATAGGACGCGGTCATATCGTAGAGGTTCACCGTTCCGGTCCAAGTTACAGAAACCAGGTTCGGTTCTTCCGCATTGTCATAAGCTTGTACATCGATGGTATGGGTACCGTCCTCGTTGAGGGTGATTTCGATAGATCCACCCCACAAAGGAGCTTGATTACCGGCCACATATCCATTGTACAACTGCAAGTACCAGGTACCGGTGTAAGCACCGCTGCCAAACACGCCCGGGAAGAAGGTGTAGGCCGAGAAGTCCATGGCACAGGTATAGGTTCCTGCAATACCCAATTCAAAGCCGATACCTTCGGTCACCATATCCAAGTTGATGGCGTCACCGGTACGGTCGGGAGCACGCATGTTGAATACCCAGTTGGAGTTACCATTGCCATAATAGTTACCATAGTAATACGCATTCACTTCCCAATTTTCGGTGTTCAATTGGTAGTCACCGGTCAGGTTGGAATCGCCACTACCCGGGTTGGGATCCGGATTGCCAGGATTGTTCGGAGAAGTGGATTCGTCCCAGAATTCGAGGGTTTCTGCCTCATAGGTTACGTGGTGGGTCTTGCCATCTTCGTCAGTCAGAGACAACGTAATTTTACCATCGGCCACTACCATCGTTCCGTCGGTATATTTCACCGCATAAGATTTTTCTTGGTTTTCGTCCAATTCGAAATAGTAGCTGTACTGCGTCGAGAAGGTAAATTGTGCGAAACTGTTAGTCGGGTCGAAACGGTATTCTCCTTCCGGCAAACAGATGGTTTGTCCTTCTTCCGGAGCCGGACCGTACGCATCTACACGGTAGTACCATGCACTGGGAACAAAATCACCTTCGCTGGTAAAAGCCTTGTCCGACAAGTGGAAATAATAGTTCGGCTCATTGGAATATCGGGTACCATAATAGAAACCCATGAGGTACTCCGCTTCACGGAAATAATCACTGCCCAAGCCCGGTTGACCGGCTTGTTGCACCACGGTAACGGTGAAAGACTGATCTTCGTAGGTCACGGTAATGGTACCGGTACGTTCTTCCTCCACTTCGTTGATCGCTACAGAAAACGTAATCGCACCATAGACTTGCAAGCCAAAATTATCAATCCAACCCACATCGGCAGAAGCATCCACCATGCCGGTTTGTGTCGGGTTTTCGATTTGGTAGGTAATCAGACCTTCTTCGGCTTCTGCCGCAAAGGTCATGGTTGCATCCGAGGTCAAAGTAAAAACAGGAGCCTCCACAACCGGCGGTTCCGGCTCGGGTTCCGGAGTTTTTTCCGGCTCACATGCCACAGCCACCAAGGCAAGCAGGCAAGTAAATTTCAACAACTTTTTCATAGTATCGTCTTCGTTAAGTTAGTTTGGTTATTCTTCGATCATGGTATAGTCTCCTTTGAAGGTCACATGGTGAACAGAACCGTCTTCCATAGTTGCCCACAAATCGAAACCTTTTTCAGAAACTTCCAGCGTTGCTTCTTGGAAGTGCAACTGTTCCGGACGGTTGCCCGAAGCATCGGTAGTAAAATAGAGAGAATAGTAGTTGCAGAAAGTGTTCGGATCGCAAGTGTCTTTTGCATCAAAGTGGTAGGTTCCGTAAGGAACTTTCGGGTCACTGCCGGCATCGGTATCGTGGTACAAGTCCAGAGCATAGAAATACGAGTTGGTACTTGCGATTCCACCCGAAGCATAGTCACCATCGGTAAATACCACGTAGTAGTTCGCATAGGTGGAGTACTTTCTACCATAGTAGAAGCCGCAGAGCTTCGGTGCTTCGCGTTCCACATCCGCTTCCAAAACGGGTTCTGCAGCCGCTTGGTTGATGATCACAGTGAAAGACTGGGTTTCATAAGCCACGGTCAACACAGCTGTGCGGACTTCTTCTACTACGTTGGTCAATACGGTGAAGGAAATTTGTCCTTCCACTTCTTTCACAATGTTGGTCACCCAGGGTTCAGAAGCGGTAGCCGTCAAAACACCGGCTTCGGTCGGGTTTTCCAAGGTGTAGGTAATCAAAGAATCACAACCTTCGGCAACGACTTCTATCACGTTATCGCAGGTCAAGGTCAACACGGGATCGGGTTGGGGTTCCGGTTCGGGTTGAGTTTTGGAGTTTTCACCACAGGCGGTAAACAAAAGAGAGCCCAAAAGGGCCATGTACAAAATTTTCTTCATAGTACGTTATAATTTTAAATCATTGATTTCACTTGCAGGGTTCCGGTCCAATCCACCTCAATCCGATGCGGTTCTTCGGCATCATCCAAGGCTTGGATACGGATGGTATAAGTGCCCGTCTCAGAATTTTGCAGGATGGTCATCTCGCTACCCGAGGCCAACGGAGCCTTCGGATCGGAGATTTCACCGTCTTTCAACGTCACATACCAACTTCCCATATAATAGTCATTCACACAAACACCTGGAAAGAACGTCATCACGTCTGACGCTTGAGTCGCAGTATAGGTGCCACAAAAATCTGCCTCAAAGCCAAAATCGTTCACAAAGAAATCGACTTGAATGGCCTCACCGGTTCCATTTTCCGGCATCATTTTCAAATACCAGTTGCTCAGTCCATTGTCATAATAGTCCCCATAGTATTCCAATTCAACCACCCAATCTTCACAGGCAACTACACAATCTTCGGTCAAAGTGGACAAAACTCCGTCGGAATTACCAGAATCCGAACGGTCGGTCAAGGAATAACTCCCTTGGTATGCCACGTGGTGCCATACCCCCTCCGTATCCAAGGCTTCCATCACCAGGCTACCCTCTTTTACCACCAAGGACAAACTTTCAAAACGACGTTCGTGCAACAAGGCTCCCGACGCATCGGTCTGAGCGTAAGAAGAAGATGCAAAAGATACCGTCCCCGCTGCACAGCTGTCCTGAAGATCCAGTTTGTAGGTACCCCGGGGCAACATCATGGAAGCATCCGCCGGAGGGTCCTGTGCATATACATTCAACTGATAATAAGTTGCATCTGCCTGCAGATTGCCGTCATTGTCCAAGCCTTTGTCCGACAACAAGAATCGATAATGCGGTACCGGAGCATCGGTGGTTCCCAAATACTCACCACTGACGATGTTCGGAATCCACGGTTCCATCTTCTCCTGCGTCACAAACACTTTTTCCAAGACTTTCTCGTGCATCTTCAACAAAATGGTACCGGTACGCACACCCATCGTCTCATTGGCATCTACGACAAATTCAATTCTTCCATAGGTCGTTGCATCCGTAATGGTGATCCAAGATCGTGTCGTTTCCACCTCCAGATCCAAGACCCCTTCTCCGGCCCACAAGTAGGAAATCACTCCATTACCCCCGTCTCCGGAAAACCGGCAATCCCCTGTTGACAACAACACAAGGTCTTTGTCAACAGGGCTTGGGGGTAGACTCATTTCCATACTGCAAGCAGCCACACAAAGAGTGGCGATGAGTGCCCATAAACAACGATATCGTTTGTAATGTTTCATTCGATCTATTCTGCTTCGCTCTAATACAAACTCCAAAGATAGAGATTCTTCAAAATAGTACAATAAAAAAGTCGGATCCAAGATCCGACTTTTCATCTATCTGTTCAACCAACGACTAGCGACGAGGAGTCATTGAGAATTTTTCAGACATTTTAGTTTTTGCAGCGAATGCAGGAGCAGCTGACAATTCTGTCGGGGGAACGATGTAACCAGTGTAGTTCATGGTAACAGCATAACCGTTTTCATCATAAGCTTCCATCACGAAGGTGTGGGTACCATCTTCGTTTTCAGAGATGGTCAACTCACCTGCTGACAGCGGCGCTTGGTTCACGGTTTGACCCATAGAATCCACTTCAAAATACCAAGTACCACCCGGGTAACCACCATCATTAAAACCAGTTACAAAGGTGCTCGGTTCGAAGTTGAATGAAGCTTCGTAGGTACCCAAGAAACCTGATTCAGCATCCGGATAAGCAGAAATCAAATCCAACAACAAATAGTCTTTTTGACCTTTTCAATATTCGGGAGCATTTCAATGTACCAGTTACGGTAACCGCATCCCCAATAGTCTTCATAATCAGTCACGCGAATGGTGCAATTCGTCATATCGGTTTCCACATCATCTGTCAAAGTTGACAAAGAAGAGGGTGATTCGTCTGCCAAGCTGTAAGAACCTTCAAAGGTTACGTGGTGAGTTTCACCAGCAATCACAACATCCAATACCATACCATCTTCTGTTACAACCAATGTACCGGATTCAAAAGGAAGGTTATCAAATTTAGGAGAACCCTCACCATCGGTTTCCCAATAACAAGAATAAGATGCTGAGAAAGTCCATTGGGCAAAAGTATCTTCCGGATCAAAAGTATAGGTACCTACAGGAACATTGATGTTGCTCGGATCTTCAGCCAAGGGAGCATAGAGGTCAATACGATAGTAAGTAGAGTTCGGGTATTCCCAGCCGTATTCATCAAATCCATTGTCAGTCAAGAAGAACCAGTAGTTACCATAACCCGGAGTGTACATCTCACCATAGTACATACCCCAAATTTGATCTGCAACGAAGTTTACATCACCCGGACCTTCAGCCTCGAGGGTGCGGAACACTTCCCATTGCAATTCTGAAGTGTAGGTACCGTCGTAGTTCAAACCGAAGGCATAGACTACATAGTCAGTATTCGGAATCATCGCGCTCGGAGTCCATTTGTCATCACCAACGGAGCACATGATTTCCAAAGTTTCTTCCAAAGAAAGACCTTCTTCAGCACCCATTTCAGCCCACAATTCCACGATGAGGTCGCACAATTCGGTGGGTTCATACGTTTCGAACTCTTCCAAGCTCATGGTGTCGAAGTAGTAGGACATCGTTTTGTCTGAAGGATAAGCCCATACGGTAGCACTCGTGCTGGTCAAATCTTCCACGCCAAATTCAAAGGTCAATTCGGTCGGTTCGGGAACACCTTCAATGATTACTTCTTGTGAATCAAATTCTGAATCCAAGTACAATTCAGATCCTTGGGGAGCATTTGCTTTCACTTTTACAGTATAAGTACCTGCTGCCAAGTCAGTGTAGGTTTTGGTAGTTTCAGCAACTACTTCAGAGACTTCGTTCAAAACAACGGTGTAGTCCGCTGCATTTTCTACAGCATTCCAAGCTACGGTAAAGCCGGTTTCAGTAACTTCAGTCACCTCGATGAGGGGCTGTTGCAATTGTTGCGGTTCCGGTTTCGGAGTGGGTTTCTCTTCTTCACAAGCGGTGAAGCAGAACAAAGAAACCAAAGCCAATAAACTAAAAAATTTCTTCATATCACTTTGTTTTTAAGGTTATTTGTACAAATAATAAGCTTGCGAACGAGTCTTGAAGGCTTCTTCATCCGCTCTCCAGCGTCCTTGGATGTCTTCAAAACGGTGGCGCAACGCAAATGTCTTGCGAAAGTAATCATTTCCTGTGACAATATCAAACATCCGGTGACGATTTTCCGGAGCAAGGTTGAAAGCAGCTCTCTCGGGATTCAATTCTGCAATCACTTCGAGGATATGGAATTGGATTTCAGTCAAACGAGCCGCCTTTGCGTCGGTGACATACAATTGTACCCCTTGCAAGGTCTTGCCGGCACCCATGGAGTAGAAGGGTTTCACGTGCAAAGGACGGAACAAAACACCCGGAAGTTGTTTGGCATTCAAACGGTCAGCGAGCACATCGGCATCGACGCCTTCGGTAGCCAACATTTGGAACGGCAGGGTATAACCCACACCGATGGAATAAGCGCCCAACTCACCGGCAATACCTACGGCCGGATAATAGAAGGACGAAGCCGGTTGCGGGATGTGCGGAGAAGGCAATACCCACGGCAGGTTGGTGTCTTCGTAGATCATGTGCCGTTCCCAACCTTCCATCGGAACGACGGTCAAGTTGCATTGTACACCGTCTTTGAGCAACCCTTCCTGATTCAACATCAGAGCCAACTCACCACAGGTCAGACCGTACACATAAGGAATGGCAAACTGGCTCACGAAAGAGAAGAAACCTTCTTCCACCAGCGGACCTTCCACCTTTTCCCCACCCAGGGGATTGGGACGGTCCAACACAATGACTTCAATGCCTTTTTCGGCAGCAGCTTCCATCACCTTACCCATCGTACTGATGAAGGTAAACGAACGGCAGCCGATGTCTTGGATGTCGTAGATGATGGCATCCAGACCTTCCAACATTTCCATGGTCGGTTTTTGGGTCTTGCCATACAACGAATGGACGATGATACCGGTTTTCGGATCGACATTACCTTCCACCTTGTCACCGGCGTGGATGTCACCACGCACACCGTGTTCCGGTCCGTACAAAGCCACCAATTCAACACCCGGAGCATTGTGAAGAATGTCCACGGTTGAAACCAGGTTGCGGTCCACACCCGACGGGTTGGTTACCAAACCCACCCGTTTGCCTTGAAGAATGTCAAAACCACGATCGCGCAGTACTTCGATACCCGGTTTAACGACCACTTCATCAGCTTGTTGTTTGCAGCAGCAAGAGGACACCGCTGTCACACAGGCCAAAACGGCCAGAATATGCATGAAACTCTTTTTCATAATTTATTTTTTACCGTAGTTAGGGTCAATTTTCTTATCCACAAAGAAGGTCACGAGCAGCGTTGCGACACAACATACCATCACCATCCAGAAGAAATTCACATAACCGATGGCCTCTTGGATGTAACCGGCCACCATACCCGGCAACAACATGCTGGCTGCCATAAAGGCGGTACAGATGGCGTAGTGGGAGGTCTTGAATTCTCCGTCTGAGAAGTACATCATGTAAAGCATGTATGCCGTGAAACCAAAACCGTAGCCGAACTGTTCAATCGCAATAGCGGTAGAAATGAGAACCAGGTTTTCCGGTTGGCACATCGCCAAGTAAACAAAGGTGATGCAAGGCAAGGTCATGCAGGCTGCCATCACCCAAAGAGCTTTCTTCAAACCGACTCTTGATGCAAAGATCCCCCCCAGGATACCGCCGATGGTCAAGAACATGACCCCAATCGTACCGTAGGCAATGCCGACATCTGCGGTGGACATACCCAAACCGCCCAATTCTGTCTTCGCTACAAGGAAGGGCATGCACAATTTGAGGAGGAACGCCTCCGGCAAACGATACAACAACATGAAGATAATGGCCAACCAAACCCCTTTCTTGAGGAAATAAGTCTTGAAAGTACGACCGAATTCCGAGAAAATGGCACCCGCCGTCACCTGTTTGTTTTCCAAGGTAGACTTGTCACTCGCCGGTCTGGGAATGATGAAGGTATGGTACAAGGAAACCAAAGCAAATACCACAGCAGTGATGCCCATGGTCACCTGCCAAGAAAGCGGAATGTTGTTGGTTTTCAATTCAATGATACCGGCAACTGCTACCAGGACCCCTTGTCCAAAGATGGAAGAAAGGCGGTAGAAAGTAGAACGGATGCCGACGAACTGAGCCTGATTACCTTGCGACAGAGCCAACATATAGAAGCCGTCGGCGGCAATATCGTGCGTCGCAGAAGCAAAGGCTGTAATGACAAACAGAATCAACGTAATGTAGAACATACTCATCGGCGTTGTTCCTGCCACAATTTGTTCGGCTTCCGGTACCGGAAGGGTCAAGGTCAGCAATACAAAGGCTGCTGTCATGAGCAACTGCATGGTAACGGTCCACCATCTCTTGGTTTTGATGATGTCCACAAACGGACTCCAGAAGGGTTTGATCATCCACGGCAAGTACAGCAAACTGGTAAAGAAGGCCATCTCGCCGTTCGGAACACCCATCTTGGTGAACATCATGACCGACACAGTATTAACAATGAAGTACGGAATCCCTTGTGCAAAATACAAGGAAGGGACCCACATCCAAGGTGATCTGCTAGTAGAATTCATAAACTCGAATTTATCTTTGAATCAATTAATATCTTCTTTCAATCTCTGCTCCGGAGAAATAATGGAGCAAAATCTTGTCGTACGTATGGCCTTGAGCTCCCATCACAGCAGCTCCGATTTGGCAAAGGCCAACCCCGTGGCCCCAACCGGCCCCACGCAAGATGAACTTCGCCGGCAATTCGGTTCCCGGCACCGTTCCTTCTTTTTCCACGATGAATGCGGAGCTGTAGAGGTGTGAGGTGGACAGCGTACGACGGATCTCCAGTTCCTTGCCCAATTCCATCGTGCGAAGCGTTCCCACGATTTTCAAGCGGATGAGGCGGCCGGAAGGTCCCCGTTCAATGGGAATCAAGTCCACAATATCCCCAAAATCAATACCGGAACGTTCCCGCACCAATGCCGACAGCTCGGCTTGGTCATAGGCCTGGGTCCAACGGTAAAAATGCGCAGTTTCTTGGTCGTAGTCATTCAATACCTGCGAGAGAATTTCGTGGTCACGGGTATTGCAATACGCCTCGGGCTCCGAAAGGATCCAACGACGGGCTTCTTCTTCCTGGGTCAAATCCGGAAGGGTTGCTTGCGCCGCATCCCGGATTTGGACGAGGTAGGGATGGTGTACCGGTTCCCAGCAACTTTCAAAAGCCTCGGAAACACCTCCGCAGCATTTGGAGAAACGAGCATCACAAATCTTACCGTCGTACACAAGGGTTTCCCCCCAGGTTTCGGCGATCACTTCCGCAACGGTGCGGGAAGTCGCACGGGTCAGTCCTTGGTAGCGTTGGCAGTGGTCGTCTGCACACACATCAAAATGAGTATGGTCTTCCCGATCGTACCATTTGATCCGGTTGTGTTCGTCCTCGTGGCAACTGCAGTACGATGCTTGTGCTTCGACCAAGGCCCGGTTCTTCATCCATTGAGCCATCAACCAGGAACGTGAAATCACAGCGTGGGCTTTCAATAGGTTCTTGGAGGCGGTTGCACTCATTTCCGAAGAAATAACGCTCAACAAATAGTCTTCCACGCCGATGCAGTTCACCGCAGTCAGACGGTTGTTTTCCACAATGAGTTTCAAGTCACCGGCAAAACATTGGTTTTCTTTGCGTTCCCAGTGGAAATTCACCCCAATGGTCACGTCTTTCAACTCAAATTGATCGGTCGGTTCGGTGGCTTTGAAATACAATTCCGGATACAAGGCCCCTCTCCAGGCAACCTGACCATCCTGGCACACAAACGACTCTTCGCCCGAGCAGCAGGTTTCACCTTGGCGGTACGAACCTTTGAAATCCACCCGGATCTCCGGCTCGTTCATAATACCCACGGTCACAGCTGGCTGAAAGCGACGAAAGTCTGCCTGAAGGGCTTGGTACAAGGCTTCCTGACCTTCCTTGTCGGTACAAACCTCGAAGAGGATCTTTTCCAGGTCAGCAGCGGTAATCTTCTCAAAGTCCTTCGGCAGCGGAGTGATGAACACACCCCCCAAGTCCACAGAAGCGGGACTCAACAAAATATTTTCCTCTCCTTCTGCAAAATAGCAGCTCGGACGGTGCTGACGACGAGTCAAAACCAACAAACGGTAGGTTCCTTCATCGAACCAACACAACAAGTTCATCATCGGCTCGGTCTCGTCTTCGCGAACCGGCAGGTGACGGTACAATTCTTCAAAATAGTAAACGGCCTCTTCGGTCGATTTGGATTCAATGACAAAGCAGCCCGGCAACAAGGTTTCCAACAAGGACAGGCGGGTAGATGCTGTCACCAAAAAGTCGCGACGAGGCAACTCTGCAAATTGGGCCTGCAAGGGCAAAAAGCCTTTGTTACCAGCCTGGAAGTGCATGTGGTCGGGGGCCGAAGCACCGCATTTGGGTCCATTGTAGAACAACACGAAGTCGTCCAATTCTGCAGCCAGTTCCAACATGTCTGCAACACGACCCTCGATGCGCTGATCGGTATGTACCGCATCAGGAATCGTCAAGTGTCTCGGGAAAATCGGGAACGGATTCAACAAAACTTGGTAAGTCCGGCCAGAAGCACTCTCGAAATCAATACCCCATTGCACTTCGGGGCGGTTTTGTTCACACAAGAAGCACTTGCGGGTTTGGATGGTTTTGGCATCCACTTTGGCTCCCGAAGAAACAATGCGCGCAGGGTTGAATTGCACAATGACATTCATCCCGTTCACACAAACAGACTTCTGCTCTACTTGCTCCAAAGCCCGGTAGTTATCCCGGGCTTGAGTCCATTGCTCCAGCTGTTCCGAGAACAGCCGGGCAACTTCAGTTTTTGCGATCTTTCCCATCGCTATTTCTTTAACATATTAATACGTGCTTGGAGTTCCCAAGTACGGATACGGTCTTTGTAAGTATTGTGACCATTCATCTTCACCACATCCAAGGCGGCATCGGAGTTTCCGTCCCAACGACGGCAGTGGTAAATCACGTCATAAATACGGCCAATTTGGTATTCACGAGAGAAACGCAAACCCAACGCATAGTCTTCACCATAGCTGGTATTGGGCAACTTCACTTCTCTCAAGAGCGGTGTATAGAATGCACGGGGAGCTCCCAAACCATTGATGCGCAATGCATTGTTGCGACCGTTCTCGGGAGTCCATTCTTTGTGGTCAATGATACCCGGAGCAATCATCTCCATGTTGAAGTTGGTCATCATGTAGGTTCCTACCACCATCGCGCAATTTTGTTCATAGAAGGCAGCTACCACTTTGGTCAAGGTGTTTTCGTCAGCGTAGATATCGTCGCTGTCCAATTGAACGGCGAACTTACCGCATTGCGGGTGGTGAATACCCAAGTTCCAGCATCCGCCAATACCCAAGTCGCGACGTTCGGGAATGATGTGGATCAAACGGGGATCGTCGGCATATTTGCGGATTACATCGGTGGTACCGTCGGTTGAGTGGTTGTCCACCACGATGAGGTTGAATTTGAAATCTGCCTTTTGGGAAAGCACGGAACGGATGGCATCCTCGATGGTACGGATACGGTTGAATACCGGGATAATCACTGAAGCTTCGTATTCAAACGGAGTGTCAGCGAAACGGATTTCTTTGAATTCGGGTTTCAAATAGCCACCAATGCGTTTGAGGTGTTCGGTACAAACTTTTTCCATTTCGATTTGTACCTCTCTGTTTTTCGGATCCACGTAGTCAAAGATCTTTTCTCCTGATTTGCGAGCATCTTCTTCCACTTCGGTGTACAGATATTCGTTGATGTGTACGATTTCACCCAGTTGGGAAATGCGCAAACGCAAATCATACAAAGCGCCAAATTGGTAATCACAATCCATCGCAGCCACGGCTTGTTTGAAAGCATCGGCACGGAAGAACAACAAAGAACCGAAGTCAAAGTCGTCACGCAAACTTCCGAATTGGTAATCAATCACCGGGAAAGCCTTGCGTTCACCACCGGAAACGCGGTAGTGATCGGCATACAACATCACCGCTTGGGTATCTGCAGCAATATTCAAAACACGTTCCTCTGCATACATGCCCATTTCAATGCGGGTATTTTGGGTATGCAATGCTACGTAAGGAGCTTCTACTTGTTGTGCAATTTCTCTGAGTTTTGCGGTTGAACAAATTTTTTCAACCACAAACGTTTGAATAGATCCGATCATATTGATTTGTGTTAAAATTTATGTCTGATTTTTATGGAATATATCCCCACAAAGATACATATTTCTAATAAGATGCGCTAATAAAATCCAGGTTTTACAAGCCCAAAAATTCACGCCACTTCGTTTTTACGATTTTATAGGGAGGGTATTTCAATTTGAGGTCAAAAGACCGTTTGGATTCCAAAACGGATCGTTCGCGGGAAAAGGTCTCAAAAGAAGTCCGACCATGGTAAGAACCCAAGCCACTCTTGCCCACTCCACCAAATGGCAAACGCCTGTTTACCAAATGAATAACAGCATCATTGATGCAGGCTCCCCCGGAAGGGACCTGCTCCACAAAGCGACGTCCCCCGGCCGTTTTCCCAAAATAATACAAAGCCAACGGCTTCGGCTCCCGCTGCAAGCGATTGACCAACACGGCTTCGTCCTCAAACTCCAACAAGGGAAGAATGGGGCCGAACACCTCCTCCTGCATCAGGGGATGCTCCTCCGACACCTCCACCAAGGTCGGTGCAAAGAAACGTGACGGAGCATCGTACTCTCCACCCAACAACACCCGCGCTCCGGACAACAGGCCGACCAACCGATCAAAATGCCGGTCCGTCACAATGCGCGCATAATTCGGACTTTCCTTGGACAAACCCGCCGTATCCCGGAACAAAAATGCCAGTGCCTTAGCATAGGCCTGCACAAAGGCCGACTTCACCGAAGCCTGCACCCAAACATGGTCCGGAGCTACACAGGTCTGGCCTGCATTCAACATCTTGGCCCAGGCAATGCGCCGAGCAGCCACTTCAACATCCGCTTGCTCTGTCACAATGCAAGGACTTTTGCCACCCAATTCCAAGGTGACCGGAATCCACCGGCGGGCCGCCAGTTCCATCAAACGACTCCCGGTTCCCGGACTTCCGGTAAAGAACAAATAATCCGGTCCCTCCTCCAACAAGGACTCCAAGCCTTCGTGGTTGGTACGAACCAAACACACGTGCGAAGCTTCAAACGCCTCCTCCACCAAGTCCTGCAACACCCGAGCCACGTGAGGCGTTGTCTCTGCCGGTTTCAAGACCACACAATTTCCAGCAGCAACGGCTCCCACCAAGGGCATCATCAGCAACTGAAATGGATAATTCCACGGGGCCACGACCAAGACCACCCCATAAGGATCGCGCACAATGCGGCTACGCGAAGGAAACAATGCCAACGGCGTACCGACCCGGCGAGGACGGGACCACCAACGCAAATGCCGGCGCTGGTAGCGGATTTCTCCCAAGACCAACGCAATTTCTGTCAACCAACTTTCCGCCGCAGATTTCCCCAAATCGGCATGGAGTGCCTCCACGATACGGTCCTGGTACTCAACAATCTTGTTTTCGAGCCTTGTCAACGCTTCCCGACGGAAGGCCACCGGACGGGTCTGGCCGCTCCGGTAAAATGTTCGTAATGTTTCCAACATACACTTTCCTTGGTTTGAGTAACAAATTTACTCCAAAATCCGGCAAGTCGTATTATCTTTGCTGAATGCAGTTCAACCCCCGCACCAGAAAAATCCTCATCATCTCAGCAACCACCCTGCTTTTGGTTGCCGGCATCGTCGTGTTGGGTACGCGCCGCTGCTCCAAGCCGCACGCATCCACCAACAATACGGTTGAACCCTACATCTCCATCAACGAATGGCTGACCAATGAACTCTGCGACAGCCAGGGAACAGCAAAACTGGACCAATACATTAATCGCTTTCTGCAACGCTGGGACATCCGTGGCGGTTCGCTGGCAGTTATGAAACATGGCAAACTCATTTACTCCAAAGGATACGGTTGGGCCGACGAAGAAGCCGGCATCCGCACCGATGCCCATCACATTTTCCGGGTCGCCTCCCTCTCCAAACTAATTACAGCCGCAGCCGTAATGAAGATGGCCGAGGATTCGCTGCTATCCCTCAACGAAACTGTTTTCGGGCCGGACGGAATTCTCCACGAAGAACCCTTTACCGAACTGCGGGACAAACGCATGAAGAAAATCACGGTCGAGCACCTGCTCCGACACCAAGGCGGCTTCACCAACGCCCGGGGAGACCTGCTCTTCTCCACCCGCGACATCATGCGCAAAGAAGATCTGGACAGCGTCCCGACCATGGACCAGGTCATCCAACACGCCCTCTCCTATCGCCTGGGCTACACACCCGGCCAAAGTTCCCGCTACTCAAACTTAGGCTATTTGATTCTGTCCAAAATTATCGAAGTACGCAGTGGCATGGACTACGAAACCTATTGCCAGGAAACCATCCTCAAGCCGGCCGGTTGCTACGACATGCACCTGGCCAAAAACCGGTACGAAGACCGTTACCCCAACGAGGTCCGTTACTATGAATCCCACGACGCCACCCCCATCCCCGCCTATGACAACAGCGGCGACAGCCTCTATCGCAGTTATGGCGGCAACAACATCGAAGGACTGTATGGTGCCGGAGGTTGGGTAGCCTCCCCCGCGGAATTCCTACGTTTTGTCTCTGTGATTGACGCCAACGAAAACGTTCCGGACTTGTTGTCCAAATCCAGCCTGCGCAAGATGATGAGTCGTCCGAACGGTGCCTCTCCCATTGGATGGGCCTATGGAAGCTGGGACGGCAACTGGATCCGAACCGGAAACCTCGCCGGCAGCAGCGCCATCTTAAAACGACAACAAAACGGACTCTGCTGGATCTTCATCACCAACACCAGCTCGTGGAAAGGATCCCGTTTCCCCCGCTACATGGAAAGCATGTTCCGCACAGCCTCCTCGCGTGTGAGCGAATGGCCCGAACACGACCTCTTCGACCTCAATCAATCTTCGGCATCACAAAAACTGTAATAACGGTTGCCGGCGATGATGACATGATCCAACAGGAGAATATCAAAATATGCCAGGGCGGTCCGCAATTGCCGGGTCAGTTCCAAGTCCTGTTTCCCTGGCTTCGGCTCCCCTGACGGATGGTTGTGCACCAGGATCAGCCCGCTCGCAGACTTCTCCAAGGCCCTTCGCACAATGATGCGACTATCGACCACCGTAGCGGTCAACCCTCCGACACTGATGCGTTCTTTTCCGAGAACTCGGTTGGCACGGTTGAGGTACACTACCCAGCATTCTTCGTGCAGAATATGGCCCAACAACGGTTGCATCATCCGCGCGACGGTCTGCGAACACGTCAGCGTCTCAGCGGGAGGACGCTCCATCGTCCCCATGCGACGTCCCAACTCCAGGGCCGCCAAGAGTACCACTGCTTTCACCGGTCCCATTCCAGGAACCGCCGCCAACGACTCGTATGAAAAATTTGATAAGGATCGAAGGTCGTATCCGGCCTTCTCATAGACATTCCTAGCCAAATCAACGGCAGAACACGACCGTGTCCCATTTCGAAGCAGACTGGCCAACAATTCTGTCACATCCAACGCTGCTGCGCCCCGCTCCATCAACTTCTCCCGGGGACGCTCCTCCAAAGTCCAATCTTTAATTTTCACAATAAAAAAAATCTTCCCAAATTTCAGGAAGATTTTTCTTTATCTTTTACAAAAACGTAAATTCTTACAATTTGCTAACGTAAACTGCGATACCGCTCTTCAAGTTTGCTGCTTTGTTCTTATGAATAACGTTGATCTTAGCCAACTTGTCAATCATAGAGGAAACTTTGGGAAGAAGTGCCATTGCAGCTTCTTTGTCAGTTGTGTTACGCAAAGCTCTGATTGCATTGCGTGTCGTCTTTGCATAATATTTGTTATGCAATCTACGTCTTTCGCTTTGACGGTGACGTTTGTCTGCTGATGCGTGATTTGCCATTATATTCTTTTTTTATTCGTAGTGGATAGGGGAATCGAACCCCTATTGCAAGAATGAAAATCTTGAGTCCTAACCGTTAGACGAATCCACCGTGTTACCCGCTCGAGCACCGCTCTTTGTGATTGGGATTGCAAAGGTAGACACTTTTTTTCAATCTGCAAATTTTTTTGCAAATATTTTTAAAATATTTTTTCTCACTTTTTCCAATCAAATGTATAAATAATTGACTCTACGTTTCTTACATAGTTTCTCTTATCATACTTCGGTGCATACACAAATCCTTCTACAACCACAACACGACTGCGAAGCTGATCCAGATGGGCATGCATCACAAACGGACCACCCATAAAATCGTTCTGCAACTCCCACAAACCGCGCACTTCCACAAACGATTTCTTGCCACTCTTGATCCAACGCATGGTCGGTTGGGCCAAGGTTTGAGCCGTATACATATAACTTCCTTCGCGTTTACCCGGCACATTCACCCGCATCACGCTGTCGCGACGAGCAATCAAATCCGACAAAGTGAAGACATAATCCGGTTCTACCGGGAACGAATAAACCAGGATACTTTGGTTTACGTAAGTAGATTCTTGGGATACCCAGGCAAAATCTTCGCGCAGACTTTTCAAACTGAAGCCATTCGGATACACCGGCGCTCCTCCCAAGCGATTCATCACCTCGGTTTGTACCGATACATCGTTGAACTTGCGATTGGATGCGATGGCTCGGTTACGCTCGCTGTTTTCAAAAAACTCTTGAATCTTCCGACCATTTTCCTGCAACAACGACAAAGCCTCTTCACGATCCTTGGCATTCACAACCACCACGGCCTGCGGTGCCGCCCAGGTGTTTTGCTGACAATCCACGCCGGCCTCATTTTTGCCCAAATTGAGGATCAGGATGTTCCGATGCAAGTAAAACGAACCCGAGAAGGCATTGTGAGGCACATTGTACACCGTAAAATACGGTTCTCTTTGCGGAAGCATCGGGTAATCACCTGCCAACACTTCCTGCAAATAAGCACCCACCTCCGAGTTCCAACTCTCGTGATCGATGACGATGAGCAGATCCCCAGGTTTTCCACTTACCTTCGGCAAGTAAGTTTTTGTTGTTTCACCTTCTTTTTCCTGTTGCTTGCCTTGACCACAGGCGACCACAGCACACAAAGCCAACAACGAAAGAATTCTACCAAACCATTTCATATTCTATTCCTTTATTAAAATACATATCGAATGAAGTCATTGGACAAAGCAAAGACCACTAGGGTCAGCAACAGAACCATGCCCACCATCTGAGCATATTCCAAGAACTTGTCTGAAGGCTTGCGACGGGTAATCATTTCGTACAAGACAAACAAGACGTGACCACCATCCAAGGCCGGAATCGGCAACAAGTTCAAAACCGCCAACATGATGGAAAGCCATGCGGTAATGTTCCAGAAAGACTGCCAGTTCCAAGTTGAAGGGAAGATACTGCCAATGGCGATGAAACTTCCCAAGGACTTGTAAGCTTCGGTCTTCGGGGTAAAAATGAGTTTCAACTCTTTCAAATAATCGCCAATGGTCGAGAAGGTCAACTGAAAACCGGCGGGAATGGCTTCCAGGAACGAATACTCCTTGCGGGTCCATTGGACAGCACGCACATCGCCGCCCAAGCCTACTTGGATTTTACCCAAATCGTTCACTTGCAACGGCACTGCAACGGTATCGGCGCCGCGGAGGAAGAGCACGTCCACCGTGGTATTTTTGTACTGCTCCAAAGCCGCTTGCAATTCCTTATAATAAAAGACGGGCTGGGTACCCACTTGCAAAAAGCGGTCTCCTGCCTGCAAGCCTACGCCAGCATTGATGGAGGTATCCGGAACAGAACCCACCGCCATCGGTACAGCCAGGGAGAAAAGACCCGGGGTATTCATCGCCTCCGGCAACAATTCCGGATCAATGGCCAATTCCAACGTATCACCGGCGCGCAGCACAGAGGCTGTTGCCGCTTGCGAACGGACCAAATCGGCTTGCAACTTGAAGAAGTCTTCAACCGGTGCGCCATCAAAGGCCAAAATGCGGTCTCCGTCACGGAAACCCATTCTTTCCGACAATTCGTTCACTTGAATACCGTACACCGCATCGTCGTTGCGCAAATATTCCTTGCCCCACACGAACAAGATGGCACAATACAAGAAAATGGCAAAAATAAAATTGAAGAGTACGCCACCAATCATCACAAAAAGGCGTTGCCAAGCCGGACGGGTACGAAACTCCCAAGGTTGGGGTTCTTGGGCCAGAGCCTCCTTGTCCATGGACTCGTCAATCATCCCCGAGATTTTGCAAAAACCGCCCAAGGGAATGCAACCAATACCGAATTCGGTATCACTCTTCTTCGGCTTGTATTTGAAAATTGCCGGCGGGAAGAACAGGTAAAACTGCTCTACCCGGATTTTGAAAAGGCGCGCAAAAATATAATGGCCGAACTCGTGGATGAGCACCAACAAGGACAGGGCCATGATCAATTGAAGTACTTTAATCAGTATAACCATTGTTTCTTTATCTATTTACTATCGTTTCAAAAACTCTTGGACGCGAATCCGGGCCTCCCGGTCGGTCACAATGATATCCTCCAGGGTCGGGACTTCCACGATGGGAGTCACCGCCATCGTCGCCTCAACGGCTTTTACGATGGTGGTAAAAGGAATTTCCTCCCGCAAGAAAGCGTGTACCGCCTCTTCGTTGGCCGCATTCATGGCACAAGGCAGGTTTCCTCCTTGTGCAATGGCTTCGTAAGCGAGCCGGATGCACGGGAATCGTTCCAGATCAGGAGCCAGGAAGGTAAATTGACCCAGTTGAGCAAAATCCAGTCGCGGAATCGGCAAGGCCGGACGCTCCGGATAAGCAAGGGCAAACTGAATCGGAATCCGCATGTCCGGATTGCTCATCTGCCCCAAGACCGTACCGTCTGTGAACTGCACCATGGAGTGGATGATGGATTGGGGATGGACCACAATCTGAATGTCTTTCGGTGCCACGTTGAACAACCAATGGGCTTCGATCATTTCCAACCCTTTGTTCATCATCGTCGCACAATCAATGGTGATTTTGGCACCCATGTTCCAACGAGGATGACGCAAAGCTTCTGCACGGGTAATGCTGGCCATCTGCTCCGGTGTATGATGCAGGAACGGACCTCCAGAAGCTGTCAAAAGCAACTTCTCGATGCAGCCGCGCTGACCTTGCAGACATTGGAAGATCGCAGAATGTTCCGAATCCACCGGCAAAAGAGGCGTTCCCTTCTCTTGGGCCAGACGCATGACCAGCGAGCCGGCTGCCACCAAGGATTCCTTGTTGGACAAGGCTACCGGACGACCATTGCGCAGGGCAGCCAACGTCGGTTCCAAACCACTGAAACCCACCTGAGCCGACAACACCACGTCCACATCCATCGTTTCCATCAGTCCTACCACCGATTCCTTGCCGGCATAGACCTTCACCGGTGAACCGGCCAACAAGTCCTTCGCCCGACGGTAAGCGGCTTCGTCGTGCAACACCACTTGGTTGACATCAAATTGCAAGGCCTGCTCCACCAGCAAATCGGCGCTGGTATTGGCCGTCAACAACTCCACTTCAAACAAGTCCCGGTGCTCGGCAATCACCTGCAACGCTTGACGGCCGATCGACCCCGTAGAACCCAATATGGCTATTTTTCTTTTGTTCATGACGTTTTACAATTTCATGTATTTGATCGGATCAATGGGCATTCCCCGGTACCACAATTCAAAATGAAGATGAGGTCCCGTCGTCAGATGACCCGTATTTCCGGACATCGCCACCGGCATGCCTGCCGTCACCTTGTCTCCGGCCTGACGCAGCAGTTTAGCATTGTGCTTGTACACCGAAATCAAATCGTCCCGGTGCTGGATATACATGGTATAACCGGTCTCATCCTGCCATCCGGCAAAAACCACCGTACCGTCCAGGACTGACGATACCACCGAATTCTCTTCGACCGCCAGGTCGATATAGGGATGACGGGCCTCTTCATAGGCCGATGACACCACCCCTTTCACCGGAGGGAAGAGAACCAGGGCTTCCAGCCCCAAATCACGGTTCCGGTTCTCCGAAAGATTGAACCGCTCCACGCGATCAATTTTATCGCGCAACAGCGAGTCTTCGTATTGGTACAAATCGGAATAAGCATATTCAGACAAGGCAGAGCGGTCTTGCATCAGACTGTCCATTTTCAAAGGTTCTTCCCCGCTCAGAATGCGTTGCAGGTTGCTGAACTGCAGGGACCAGATCCACATTTCCCGTTCCAGGGAATCCACTTTCCGCGCATTTTCTGCAGCCAAGTGGCGGGTCTGAGCAGAGGGATATCCCGGAATCACACGACGGATTGGGGTGTACATCACCAAGGCTGCAATACAGAAGGCAAACAAGAGCAAAGAGACAGCCAAGGTTGCAAGAATCTTCCACTTGGTCCCGTGGAAGGCAAAGAGGTTGCGGTGGGACTCATCGTCAATCACCGCAATGCGGTATTTCCGAAGCAAATCCCGTTTTTTTTCTTTATTATCTTTACTCATTTCGTTTAAAAACCTACCTTTGTCGTATGAATCGTATCCTCGGCATTGATTACGGAAAGAAACGGGTGGGCGTTGCAGTCAGCGACCCCCTCGGCATCTTTGCTTCTCCTCTGGAGACAATCCCGTCCGCAAAGATAGTGGAATATCTCAAAAATTATACCCAAAATCAGCCAGTTTCAAGATTTGTCGTCGGCTACCCGATGAACCTGAATAACAAGCCTGCGGAGGCAGCGGCCTACGTGGATGTCTTCCTGAAACAGCTGGCCAAACACTTTCCGGACATACCGGTCACTTTGGAGGACGAACGGTTCACCTCCGTCCTGGCCTTCCGCTCCCTCATCGACAGTGGGGTGAAGAAAATGGACCGCCGGGACAAAAGCGCCATCGACAAGGTGAGCGCGGCCCTGATTTTGCAAACTTATTTGGACAGAACGAAATAAACCCATGATTTTACCGATCTATTTGTACGGCTCGGATGTGTTGAAAGCACAAGCCGCCCCCCTCAACCCTGAGGAAGTCAATCGTGAAGAATTGAAAACGCTGATTGAAAACATGTTTGAAACCATGCGCAACGCTGATGGTGTCGGCCTGGCTGCCCCCCAAATCGGCTTGAGCCAACAGATTCTCATTGTGGACGGCAGCGACCTGACCGATGCATACCCGAACCTCAAAGACTTCAAACGTGTCATGATCAACCCCACCATCCTGGAAGCCGCAGAAGAAACCGCTATGTACAGCGAAGGTTGTTTGAGCATTCCGGACATCCACTGCGACATCATCCGTCCCAGCTGGATGCGCGTGGCTTACCTGGATGAAAACCTCGAACCCCGGGAAGAAAAATTCGAAGGTTTCGCTTGCCGCATGGTGCAGCACGAAATGGACCACCTGGCCGGCATCGTCTTTACAGACAAAGCTGCACCGATCCGCAAAAAAATGATCAGCAGCAAATTACACAACATCTCCAGAGGCAAGGTAAGAACCCACTACCGCGCCAAATACGACAAATAATATGGGAGCATTTCACGCATACGACATCCGCGGTATCTACAACCAGGATTTCAACAAAGACACCGTTTACCGCATCGGCTATTTCTTGCCGGAACTCCTGCAAACCAAAGCCATCCTCGTGGGACGGGACGACCGCAGTTCCTCCCCCGAAATCCGGGAATGGCTGACCAAAGGGATCAACGACGCCGGTGCCGATGTGTACGACATGGGGTTGAGCACCACGCCGATGGTCTATTTTACAACCGCCAACCGGGGATTCAAGGCCTCTGTCCAAATCACGGCCTCCCACAACCCGGCGGAATACAACGGCCTCAAAGTCTCCCGTGAAAATGCACTGCCTGTCGGTTACGACACCGGCCTCGGCACCTTGGAGCAATGGATCCTCAACGACCGTGCAATCGTTCCCGTACCCGAAGCCGAACGCGGAAAAATCATCGAAATCAATGTTCGGGAAGAATACCTGACCTTCCAACGCCAGTTCCTGGGTGACCTGTCGAACCTGCACATTGCCATGGATATTTCAAACGGCATGGCCTCACTCTTTGCAGACGAGTTGTTCGGCAACCACCCCACCTACTTGTACAAAGAAATGGACGGACGCTTCCCCAACCACGAACCGAACCCCTTGGTTCCGGAAAATACCCGAGACCTGCGCGAATGTGTCCAACGCGAAAAATGCGACATCGGTGTCATCTATGACGGAGATGCCGACCGCGTAATGTTCGTGGACGAAAACGGACGATTCGTTTCACCGGACCTGATCATCGGCCTGTTGGGAGATTTCTTCCTCCAAGGCAAAGGCACAAGCGAAGCAGCCCGCCGCCAACAAGCAAACCGACCGACAGCTCCGGTTCGCGTTCTCCAGGACATCCGCAGTTCCAAAGCCATTGCAGAATACCTACAACCTTTTGACGCAGAAGTACATACCTGGAAAGTGGGTCGTGCTTTTGCCGCCTTGAAGCTCCGCGAGATCGACGGTCTTTTTGGCGGGGAATTGGCAGGCCACTACTATTTCAAGGATTTCTTCTACTCCGACAGTGGCATCATGGCCTCACTCATCGTATTGGACCTGGTTGCCACCGCCAAACGGGAAGGAAAAACCTTCTCCCAACTCATCGGTGCTATTGAGCGTTACGAAAACTCAGGAGAAATCAACTTCAAACTGGAACGCAAACGCGAGGCCATGGATGCAGTCCGCGCTCACTTCCTCGAACAAGAAACACCGACCCAACAAATGGACTTTGACGGTTACCGCGTAGAATTCCCGCATTGGTGGTTCAACATCCGCCCTTCCAATACGGAACCCTACCTGCGCTTCCTCTGCGAAGCCGACAGCCACGAACTGCTCGAACAAAAAATCGCAGAAACCCGCCAAATCATTGAGTCCTTTAACCGATAACCAACCTTCAGCTATATGAAAATCATCAACCTGAGCGAACAGAATTCCGTCTTCAACCATTTCATTGCAGAAATGCGTGACCAAGTCATCCAAAAAGACGCCATGCGCTTCCGTCGCAACTTGGAACGCATTGGCGAAGTCATGGCCTACGAAATCAGCAAGACCCTGGATTACCAAACCCAAGAAGTTACTACTCCCCTGGGAATTGCCCAAGCCAACCTGGTTTCCAACTCCATCGTTATCGCCAGCATCCTCCGCGCAGGACTTCCGTTGCACGAAGGACTGTTGCACTACTTCGACCGGGCTCAAAACGCATTCATCGCCGCTTACCGGAAATATGGAAAAGACAACAAATTCACCATTCAGATTGAATACTCCAGCAACCCGTCCATCGAAGGAAAGACCTTGTTGCTGGCGGACACCATGTTGGCAACCGGCTCCTCCATTGTTTTGGCACACGAACGCCTCTGCAAAGACGGAGAACCCGAACACACCCACATCATTTGCCCGATTGCCAGCCGTTTTGGCGTAGAATACCTCTCCAAACACCTCTCCCACAAAAAGACAACCTTGTGGGTAGGCGCTATCGACGAAGAATTGACCAACAAATCCTACATCGTCCCGGGATTGGGCGATGCCGGTGATTTGGCCTTCGGTGACAAATTATAATTCCTTGCGAAGACGGGCAATGGGAATGTTCAATTGCTCGCGGTACTTGGCTACGGTCCGACGGGCCACCTTGTATCCTTTTTCTGCAAGCAAAGTGACGAGCTCCTCATCCGTGAGGGGCTTTCTTTTATCCTCGTTCTCTACCTGGGTAGCCAAGACGTTCTTGATCTCACGGGTAGAAACTTCTTCTCCCGACTCTGTCATCAGACCTTCGGAGAAAAAGTATTTCAAGGGGTAGATACCAAAGTGGGTCTGGATGTATTTGCAGTTCACCACCCGGGAGATGGTCGAAATGTCCAACCCCGTCTTTTCTGCGATGTTCTTCAGGACCATCGGCCGCAACTTGGTTTCTTCACCATCCACAAAAAATTCCTTCTGGAAGTCCAAAATGGCGTTCATCGTGTTCATCAACGTGTTTTGACGTTGCTTGATCGCCTCAACAAACCATTTGGCCGAATCCAGTTTCTGTTTCACAAACGAAGCCGTTTCCCGACCCGAACGGGTTTGTGACTGGGCCGACTTCATCAGGATGTCTGCATAGCGTTTGTTCACCCGCAACTCCGGAATGGAGAACTTGGGCATGGACAACACCATTTCTCCGTCCTGAATGTCCAGGACAAAGTCCGGTATTACCTGTTGGGTCTGTTCGGAATACGAATCATCCACTTGTCCACCCGGACGCGGGTTCAGACGAACGATCTCATCGATGGACGCTTTGAGCTCGTCTTCCGAAATCTGCAAGCGCTGCAAAATCTTTTGGTAATGGCGTTTTGTAAATTCATTGAAAAAATCCTTCAGGATGCGTTCCGCAATTCTACGGGCCGGCGTCGGTTGTTTGGAACGAATCTGGAGCAACAGGCATTCCTGCAGGTCACGGGCGCCGATGCCCACCGGTTCCAACTCCTGCACCACGCGCAAGACTTGTTCCAGTTCTTCTTCTGAGGATTCGATATTCAACCGGAAGGCCAGGTTGTCCACCAAGGTCTCCAGGTCGGTGCGCAAGTAACCGTCATCGTCCAGGCTGCCAATCAGGTACGAGGCAATCTCCCGCTGACGATCGTCCAACGGGCTGTACCCCAACTGCATCTCGAGGCTCTGGTGAAAACTCTCCTTCACCGGAAACACCGTGTACTGGGGCTTCATGTCTTTGCCTTGGTTGTTGATGTAAGTTTTGTAGGACGCAGCAGACTCCTCCTGCTGGTAGTCACTCAACGAAACATTCTTCGGAGCGGCGTCGTCTCCTTCTTCTTCTGAAACTTCATCCAGCACCGGATTTTCTTCCAATTCTTTCCGGATCCGTTGCTCCAACTCCAAGGTCGGCAATTCCAACAATTTGATGGTTTGAATTTGCAAGGGAGACAATCCCTGTTGCATCTTCTGCTGAGCTACTTGCTTAATCATATTTACAAAGATATGATTTTTATTTAACTTTGTCGTGCAATTATACCCTATTGCAAAATACAGACCGAAACAAGATGACGACAGAAAAAAAATTACACGTGGACATTGAAAAGGTCATCGAGAGCAAGCTCCCGGCAGGGAAAAAGCGCCTCCCGAAGTTCCTGATCCGACTGATTGAGAAGCTCATACACCAAGATGAGCTCAACCAGGCCCTGAGCGACCTGTCCGGCAAAGAAGGTGTGGAATTTGCCACCGAAGCCCTCCGCTGGATCGATGTGGACTGCCGGATTCACGGCGGCAATCTCCTGGATCCCAACAAACGCTACATCTTCGTCTGCAACCACCCGTTGGGCGGATTGGACGGCATCATCCTGATGTCCCACTTCGGACAACGCTTTCCGGTCATCCGCTTTGTCGTCAACGACCTGCTCCTCTTCATCGAGCCCTTGCGCAACCTGTTCATCCCGGTCAACAAATTCGGAAAGATGAAACAGGATTATGCCGCCCAAATCCAACAAGCCTTCGACTCGGAAGCCCAAATCCTCTATTTCCCAGCGGGCCTCTGCTCCCGCAAGATCGGCAAGGAGGTAGTGGACCTGGAGTGGAAAAAGACCTTTGTCGTCAAGGCACGCGAAAGCCAACGCGACATCGTTCCGCTCTATTTCGACGGATTGAACTCCAAATGGTTCTACCGCATCGAACGATGGCGGTCCCGGTTGGGCATCAAATTCAACATCGGCATGATTCTACTCCCGCACGAGATGTTCAACAAACGTGGCAAATGTTTCGACCTGTACATCGGAGACCCCTTCCCGCACGAAGAATTGACTTCGGAACGAAATTTGAAAGAATGGGTTACCTTCTTCCGAAACAAAACCTATGCACTAAAACCTAGCAAACAATAATTATGGAAACCATCATCCCCCCCGTTAATCGCGAACTGATCCAGGCTGAACTTACCCAGGACAAGTACGTTCGCAATACGCGAAAAGGCGAGAATGAAATCTACGAAGTAACCGCAGCCAACTCCCCGAACGTCATGCGTGAGATCGGACGGTTGCGCGAACTCTCTTTCCGGGCTGCCGGTGGCGGCACTGGAAAGGCGCTGGACATTGATGAATTCGATTTGGATCCGAACAACCCGTACCGACAACTCATCGTTTGGGACCCGAACGACCAAGAAATCATTGGTGGCTACCGTTATTTGGTAGGTACCGAAATCATCCCCGAACAACTGGCTACCCGCGAATTGTTCCAATTCTCCGATTCCTTCGTCAACGAATACTTGCCGAAGACCATCGAGCTGGGACGATCCTTCATCCAACCGGGCTACCAAGGCACCAGCACCCGCCGCAAAGGACTCTACTCCTTGGACAACCTGTGGGACGGCCTGGGCGCCCTGATGATCCGCTACGAAGATTGCGAATACTTTTTTGGAAAGGTGACGATGTACACCACATACAACGTCAAGGCCCGCAACATCCTGTTGCACTTCCTCCACCACTTCTTTGAAGACCCGGACCACTTGGTTCGTCCGATTCAACCCCTTGAATACGACAACAACAATTCGGAATACCTTCACCTGTTTGACGGCATGGAATACAAAGAAGCCTACCGGAAATTGCAACGCCTGCTAAAGGAAAGAGGCGAGTTCATTCCGCCCCTCATCAACTCTTACATGAACATTTCTCCGTCCATGCGCGTGTTCGGGACCTCCAAGAACCCCGGCTTTGGTGGGGTGGAAGAAACCGGTATTTTGATTTATATTCCGGACGTTTACGAAGAAAAAATCGGACGACACCTCAACCCCATCCGCTTCATCCGACAAGCCATGGCGCAACGTTTCCTCCCGAAATGGTGGAGAAACAAAAACAAAAGGGGACAGGGACAATAAACTTACTCTTGCGTGACGATCGCTTCACGCACCAGGAAAGCGGCAGGATAGGCAGACCGGATCTTTTCCATGAACTGCAAAGCATCGGATTTGGTCCGGAAGTCTCCCACCGTTACTTTGAAATACGGGTTCACGTACGAACGATAGACGGGAACCTGCGGATAACGGATCAAAAACTCAATGGCAACCGCTTCGGACTCTCTCCGGGCGGCTTGTTTGTTATCAAAATAGATCCGCAGACGGTAGCCATTCACTTGTCTGGAGGCATTGGCTTCCACCTGTTTCTGCAACTGGTTTTCCACCGCCGGCGTCATCTGAACACGTCCTCCCACCTGCATCATCAGTTGGTCAAACTTTGAAATGCTGTCGGTCACCACACGGACGGTATCCACGACCAGCGAAAGCGAATCCGCTGACAAATAAACACGTTCAATGGATTGGGCTGAGCCCGCTGCCGCTGACAAGAACAAAGCGGCCATCAAAACCAGTATCTTTTTCATATTTCCAGATTCCAACTAAAAGAGATTCATTTGATTGGCAAGTTCCACCAGGGGACGTTCCTCCAACGCAAACTGGTGCGTATAACCGCTGCCGTTCTCACGACGGGACACTTGAAGATCGGCTACACCCCGCACATAAAAACCATCCAGCGTCTCCGGGGAGAGGTTCAGACCGATTTTCAGCAGCAGCAACGGATCGGACAACTGCACACGGACGGGCACCAGCAGGTTTTCCTGGGTATGGGCAGCCACACGGCAGGTATCAACCAAAGCAATGCGGGCCACCACCCCTTCCTCGGTGTAGATTTCCCCATCCACGCCGGTCAGGGCCAAGTAACGGCTACTGCCGTTGTTCACCGGAGCCTGCAGTTCGATCAGCACACTCTTGGTGTTCATTTCCATCCGAAGCTTGGAGACCTGTACGTCGCCCACTTCGACTTCCTGAACCCAATTGCAACCGGTCACCACACAAAGGAGGACCAAACAAGCCAAACCAAATTTTCTCATAATCCTCAAAACTTGATCACGCAAAGATATAAAAAGTTATCTTTGCAGTATGATTGAGAACAATTTTCACTCCGTAAGACCTGTCTTTGACCCGCAGACAAAGCACGTCTTCATTGAAACATACGGCTGTCAAATGAATTTCAACGACAGCGAAGTGGTGCTGTCCATCCTCCAAGGAGCAGGATACACCCTCTGCGACGGCCTGGAATCGGCCGATTTGATCCTGGTCAACACTTGTTCCATCCGGGACAATGCAGAACAACGCATCTGGGGACGTTTGAACCACTTCCTCCAAGAGAAAAAGAAACGTCCGGCCTTGTTGGTCGGCATCTTGGGCTGCATGGCCGAACGCCTGAAAGAGCAGTTGTTGGAACACAAAGCCGTGGACCTGGTTGTCGGCCCTGACGCCTACCGGGATCTTCCGCGCCTGCTGATGTTGCTCAACGACTCAGGCAAACAGATCAACACCAAGCTCTCTCACGAGGAAACATACGCCGAAATTTCACCCGTCCGCATGGACAAGAACGGCGTATCGGCCTACATTTCGATCATGCGCGGATGCAACAACATGTGTACCTACTGCGTTGTTCCGTACGTTCGTGGAGCAGAACGTAGCCGCGACCCGCAAAGCATCCTTCGCGAAGCCCGCGAAGTCATCGCCAACGGCTACCGCGAGATCAACCTGCTCGGCCAAAACGTAGACTCCTACCGCTGGAAAAATCCGGAAAACCCGGAAGAAATCCTCACCTTCGCCCAGCTGTTGGAGCAAGTGGCCCTGGTGGATCCGGCTACCCGGATTCGTTTTGCCACTTCCCACCCCAAAGACATGAACGATGACGTACTCCACACCATGGCCCGTCACGCCAACATCTGCCCGCACATCCACTTGCCCGTTCAATCCGGCAACGACCGTATGTTGGAAAAGATGAACCGCAAATACAACCGGGCCACCTACCTGGAACGCATCCAGAAGATCCGCGAAATCATCCCTGGCGCCGGCATTTCCACCGACGTCATCGCCGGTTTCTGCAGCGAGACCGAAGAAGAGCACCAAGACACCCTCTCCTTGATGGAAACCGTAGGGTTTGACAGTGCCTTTATGTTCCAATACTCGATGCGTCCCAACACCAAAGCAGCGCGTCACTTTGTGGACGACGTCCCGCTGGAAACCAAGACCCGACGCTTGAACGAGATCATCGCCCTGCAAAACCGCAAGTCCCTCGAAAGCAACCAACGCGAAATCGGCAAGATTTTTGAAGTACTCATCGAAGGCCCGTCCAAACGCTCGGACGAACAATGGGTCGGACGAACCCCGCACAACAAAGTCTGTGTTTTCACAGCGAAAGACAAAAAGACCGGAGACTTTGCCAAAGTCCGCGTGTTGGAATGCTCTTCCGCCACTTTGATTTGCGAACTCGTCAACGAATAAATCAGATATAATATTAAAAGTACATTGCTATGACAAAAATGAAAACCGTCTATCTCGGCGGCTATAGAACCGAGATCGAACACCTCCAATCCGGAAACAAAGTAATTACCGATGCCCCTTTGGACAACAAAGGAAAAGGAGAATACTTCTCCCCGACTGACTTGTTCTCCTCATCGTTGGCTTCCTGCATGTTGACCATCATGGGACAAGCTGCAGATGCTCACGGATTCAACATTGATGGCACCGTTGTAGATACCGAAAAGATCATGGCGGCCAACCCGCGCCGTGTTGCTGAAATCATTGTAACGTTCACCTTCCCGGAAGGAAGCAACTACTCCGACCGCGAAAAACGTTTCATTGAGTCTGCTGCAAGAACCTGCCCCGTAGCAAACAGCTTGCATCCGGACATCATCAAGACCATCAAATTCAATTACTAACAAATACCTGGATTTGGGCGTGAGGGAATCCCGTGAAAATCGGGAACAGTACCCGCTGCTGTAAAGCCAATCCATCAGGATTCAACCGAATAAACCACTGTCCTTCGGGATGGGAAGGTCGGGCAGGCAAAGTCAGAAAACCTGCGCTCAAATCAGGGTTAACCATACTTTCGGGAAATAGAGTATGCTTTTAACACTTCTCCTTGCATTGTTTGCATGGGGTACACCAACAACGGACAGCTGTGCGCGTCCCTTGTTCGAGCAAGATACCCTGTATTTGGAAGCCGGTTGTGTCACCGCCTTCCGCAACGTCGGCACCTCCGACAACAGTCGCTACGGCATCGGCCAGCGCAACCTCTCCTTCAACGAGAAAATTCTCGACAACGAACGGGCCCAATCCCTCTCGGACTTTCTCAAAGCCAGAACCTCGCTCTACATCAAAGAATACGGCAACGGCGCCAGTGCTTACCTATCCTTACGGGGCACGTCGTCCTCGCACACCAGCATTGACTGGAACGGCCAGGATCTGAGCCTCCCCACCCTGGGGCAAACGGACCTGAGCCACGTCCCCCTGTATTTCTTTGACGGGTTGGAAATTCACCTAGGCGGCAACTCCTCCCTGTACGGCAACGGTTCCATCGGAGGGGCCCTCCAACTCCGCACAACCCCACGCTGGGAAGAAGGCTTCTCCGGCAACGTTCTGATGCGAGGTGGAAGTTTCGAACACAACTTCCTGGGAACCACCCTACGCTACAATTCCGGCAGGCTGGAAAGCAAAACCGCCCTCTTCTATACCGGAGCCAAGAATGATTTCACGTTCCGGAACAACACACGAGCAGGCCATCCGGTCGAGACGGTGAACAATGCAGCCTACCGGAATTACGGTGTCCTCCAAGAATTCTTCTACCGCATCAACGATCAGCACCTGCTGTCAACTGGCGTTTACTACCTGGATTTCAACCGCGAAATCCAACCCTCGGTTGCCAGCAACGCCCACCCCAAGACCTATAAGTCTATCTTTGACAACAACACCAAGGCGTACCTCAACCTCCAAGGAAGTACCGCCTCCAACACCTTACACTATAACGTTCGGGCCTCCTACAGCTACGACGATGAACGCTACGAAGGCGATGTCATTGCCGCCCACCGAGGCCAAGCCAATGTGGAAGCCGAATACCGACAACGATACTTCTCCCTCAAGGCAGGAACCCTCCATCTCTACACCCTTCCCCAAGTATATGCCTACGGAGAAGGCATTCACGAATGGCGAAACGAAGCCTATGCCACCGGCCGCCTCCTGCCAGTTGAGGGTCTGACGCTGAGCGCCGGAATCCGCTACATCCACGTAACCGACGTCTCCGTCCCGTGGTTGCCCTCTGCAAACCTGCAATACGAGTGGAACCTTGGTAAGCACCGCATCCAGCTTCGGGGTGCCTGGGCCCAAAGCACCAAGATTCCCACCCTCAACGACCGCTATTGGGGCGGTAACAACGTCCACCTCCTTCCCGAAATCTCCAACAACCTGGAAACGGGGGTTGCCTATCATTACGAACACGCGCAATGGGAGGTTGGATGCGACCTGACTGTCTACCAAGCCAACGTACGCAACTGGATTCGCTGGCTGCCGGTCGGCGAAATCTGGCGTCCCCAAAACCTTGCCCAAGTAGAGTCCCGCGGACTGGAAGCCAATGCTCACCTCCGCCGGGAATACAGCTGGGGACAGCTCGGGTTAACAGCAGACTATGCCTATACCCACGTCTGCCAGACCGCATCGACACGGCCCAACGATCCCAACCTCGGCCACCAGCTCGCCTACCAACCCCAGCACACCGCCAACGCAAGTTTCGAGGCCTCCTTCCGGAATTGGCTTTTCCAACTGGATGGACATTTCATTGGCAGTCGGACCACCACCGACCGTTTCGAGCAGCTTGATCCCTACTTCCTGCTGAATACCACCCTCCGCTACCGGCTACATTGCTTCCGGCAGCCCAGCGATTTGAGTTTCACAATCAACAACCTGTTAAATACCAATTACCAAAACGTATTGTTTTACGCCATGCCCGGTATCAACTTCCAAATCGCCTGGATGTTCCGATTCTAACTCCGAAATACAGTAATTTTTCTATATTCGCAACCAAAACCAAAACACAAGATTATGAACAAGAAATTCTTCCTCTTGGTAAACTTACTGGCTGTCCTCGGCTTGGCTTCTTGCTCCGAAACCAAGAACGACGGTCCAAAATACGAAAATGACACCCAAGTCATCGTCTTGAACCAAGGCAACTACACCGAACAAAATGCCAGCATCTCCCTCTACAGCGAGATCAACAACACCGTTCAAAACAGAGCCTTCAAACAAAAGAACGGCTTCAACATTGGCGGCACCATCATGGGCGCAACCATGGACCTGTATGGAACCATGTACATGATTTGCTCAAATCCTGACAAAATCATGATCCTCGACGGGGCCACCACCGAATGCTATGTGGAAGACCTGCTGAACGGCCATCCCGACCTGGTAACACCCCGTTACATCGCCAACGACGGCTCGTACTTGTATGTGACCGCATCCGGCAGTAAATACGAAGTTCTCCCGGACGGCATGTACTCCTACACCGAAAGCAAATTGATCGTCATCAGCATGCTTTCCGGACAAGTAGTGAAAACCATCAACATCGGTAGCGATGCAGAAGGCATCCTCTGCTGGATGGGTTACGTATTTGTAGCACACCGTGAGGGTGTCAGCGTGATCCTTGCTGCAGGAAACGGTTCTTCGGTGATCAAAAACATCGAAACACCGGCACCGGTACGTCATTTGGTCTATGGTGGCAACGAACACATCTACGCATCTTGCCCGGGTGTGGGCTTGTTGGAAATCGACCCCTTCTCCCAAACCATCTACGAAACCCACGAAGTGGAAATGGATTACGATGGTGTCATCACCACCGACCGCATGGCCAACAACATCCTCTATTACGTCAACACCTACGACGAAAATTGGAACTCCTCTGCCAAAATCAACCGATTCAACATCTCTTCTCGCGAGGTGCAAACCTTGTTGGAAGGCTCCTACTTCTTTAGCATTGGCGTGAGTCCCTTCACCAACAACATTTACACCGCAGAAACCGACTTCTCTTCCAACTCAACATTGAAAGTCCTTTCACCCCAAGGACATTTGCAATACGAACACGAAGTCGGTGTCGCTACCTGCCGCTACCTCTTTATTTCATACGGAAAAAAGATTGAGGAATAAGATCGTTAAGAATTTTGATGACCTATAAAAAACGAAGAAGGTGACTAAAATTATCTTAGTCACCTTCTTCGTTTTTCTAGTGGAGCAATTATTTGATCATCGTCCACTCCGTTCCTTCTCGGGTGTCTTTGATTTGGATACCCAATTCCTTCAGACGATCGCGAATGGCATCGCTCGTCGCGAAATCCTTGCGAGCCTTGGCTTCCTTGCGTTCAGCCAAAACCATCTCGATCAAACCGTCCAGCAGTTCTTCGTTGCCTTCAGAAGCGCCTTCTTGTACGAGACCCAAAACATCGGTCATCACAACGACCAACAACTCCTTGAGCAAAGCCAAATCTTCAGCGCTCAATGCCACTTGTCCATCTTTGGCCAAGTTGACCCAGCGGACAGCTTCGAACAAATGCGACAAAGCAATCGGAGTATTCAAATCGTCACACAAGGCTTCGTACACTTTTTCTTTCAAAGCAACCAGTTCTTCGTTCACGCCTGTGCCTTTTGCTGCAAGAGCTTCCACATCGCGGGCAGCTTGCATCAGTTTTGCCAAGCCTTTTTCGGCCGCTTGCAAAGCTTCGTTGCTGAAGTCCAACGTACTGCGGTAATGCGCCTGCAAGATAAAGAAGCGGACAGTCATCGGAGAGTATGCTTGTTCCAAGACCGGATTTTCACCCGAGAACAATTGCTCCAACGAAATGAAGTTGTTCTTGGATTTCGCCATCTTCTGTCCGTTGATGGTAATCATGTTGTTGTGCATCCAGTATTTCACGCCACCTTTTCCGCGAGAAGCTGTATTTTGAGCCAATTCACACTCGTGGTGGGGGAACAACAGGTCCATACCGCCCCCGTGGATATCAAACTCTTCACCCAAGTACTTGGCACTCATAGCAGAGCATTCAAGGTGCCAGCCCGGGAAACCGTCACTCCAAGGTGAAGGCCAACGCATGATGTGTTCCGGAGAGGCTTTTTTCCACAATGCAAAGTCATAGGAATTGCGTTTGTCGGATTGGCCATCCAATTCTCGAGTATTTTCTTTGACATCCTCCAAGGTACGACCCGAGAGAATGCCATAGTGATGCTTGCGATTGTATGCTTCTACGTCAAAATACACCGATCCGTTGCTTTCGTAAGCGAAACCGTTTTCCAGCAACTGTCTCACCAAGTCAATTTGCTCAATGATGTGTCCGGAAGCACGGGGTTCGATGCTCGGCGGGCAAGTATTCAACTTGCGCATGGCTTCGTGGAAGAGTAGTGTATAGGTCTGAACCACTTCCATCGGCTCCAATTGCTCCAATTTGGCTTTCTTTGCAATCTTGTCTTCTCCTTCGTCCGCATCGTTTTCCAAGTGTCCTACATCGGTGATGTTTCTGACGTAACGCACTTTGTAACCCAAGTGACGGAACAGACGGGTCAAAACATCGTAAGTGATTGCCGGACGAGCATGACCCAAGTGTGCATCGCCATATACGGTCGGCCCGCAGACATACAAGCCTACCATACCGGGATGAATCGGGGTGAAGCATTCTTTCTTGCGAGAAAGGCTGTTATATAAGTAGAATTCCCTTGTCATAATCGTATGATTTTAATCCGACAAAGGTACAATATTTTGCGCAAATCCCCACAATCTATTGGGACGAAGAATCTTTCGGTTCTATCACCATCCGGGAAGCCAACACGTCGTTGTAATGACGCTCGGTCCCATCCTGCGCTTTGTATTTTTGATTCCGGACTTTACCGACCACATACACACAACTCCCCTTGCGGATGTCCTCGAAAAACGGCATGCCCTTGCCTGCCCACGCGACAATGTTGTGCCAGGTCGTCACCTCACGCATGTTCCCACTACGATCCTTCAGGATTTCATTGGTCACATTGCGGAAATTTTCCTCATTGATATAGGCCTTTGTCTCGGTTTCTCCCGCATCCAGATCCCACCAGATGATCTGCATACCATAATTACCGCCGACATTATCCGAATAGAACACGATATCGCTCACAGCGGAATCATAATAATATGGGCTCTCGTCAGTCAGCATTTCATGGGTATCATCCACGTAATACAGATACAACTCGGTATC
>JAEIGA010001530.1_pt1 | contig 36150 bp, 41 predicted proteins | sample 9270691 | NCBI WGS metagenome assembly JAEIGA01 (sample SAMN17057246, study PRJNA624740) | gut metagenome | biome: biome; isolation source: fecal sample | host: Bos grunniens | place: China: Xizang | collected 2019
TAGGATATATTTATTCAAAACACCTTTACCAAAAGCTACTAATATTTTAATATCGCCTAGACGATTGTATCTATTCTTAGAAGATTTCAATTTAGTCAAGAACACAGGTGTTAATTCAACTACCTCAGTAGATGTAAGTGATTTAACTTTCTGCTTTTCTATACCGTTGTTACTAGCACTCTCTATTTTAGTTAGTTTAATAATTACATCGGCATAGTGTTCGTCGCCTACGCTAGTCGCTGATTTATTCTTGTCAGCATACATATTTACAGGACCTGTGTTTTGTTTTACACGCTCCTGCGAAATTAAGAGCAATGATACCCCTAAAGACTTAAGCAACGCTACTTGGCGTTTATACCAAGCGTTTCTTATTCTATTTGCCGTACCGAAGTCGCCTTTTTCTAAATCAGACTCTTCTTCTTGTTTAGTAGTAACCATAGTAATAGAGTCAATTACAATGAGTTTTACATCTTTGTATTCTTCCTCGCCAGACATAATACCATTACTTATGGCTTCTATTTCAGCGAAGTTTGTATAACCACATTTGTATAAGAGTCTATTACCATACTCGTCATCTACGAACTTAGCTAAGCCCATTTTTCTTAACATTTCAGTTGAACCCTCAATGTCAATGTAGATTACTTTGAATGGTATGTTTTCTTTATGACATCTAGTCAATATACGCCTAATAGCGTCTGCACATATCGTAGATTTACCTGCCCCAGGCTCCGAGTGTAGTAATACACAGCCATTTGATGGTAAACCCCTGCCGTTTGATACTGCCATATCGAAACCAATGTTTCCAGTTTCGATAAAGGTTGTATTAAAATCAGCAGAAGACTTTGCAAATGCTACTTCTAATTTTGCCATGTTATCCTCCGTTTGTTTCGTCGTAATACTGTTTTAATCCATACACAGCGAGTAATAATGCCTCAGCTATGTCGTCTAACTTCCCTTTTGCGAGGTAGGTTCTTAAATTAACCTCAAATATCTCTTCTGCCAGTTTAACTGACTCCTCTTTATTAGATGTTAGACCCATTGAACCTTTCCACTCTTGAGGAGTAGGTTCATATATTCTTTTAGGGTTTAAGTATGCTGATAGCCCTTGGAAACAGCCTAGGGAGTTACCAAATATGAAACTGTGTATCTCCCCCTCCATAGGTCTAACAGATACTCGTTCCATAGTGTATATGATTTCGGACTTCTTACCAACAAATGGAGAAAACAACTCTCTGAATTTAGTGTAGTCAGTCCATTTACGAGTTCTATATCTGTCAACCATTTGACCTGTTTCTTTATCTATTGTAGGTTTTAACCTATTATTTGCTGTCTTACTGGTAACCTTTTCAATATAAGGTGCTTTGGTAAGCAACCTTATATTAAATTGGTCATCTATAACAGCTATAGAGCCATTAACAGTACCTATGTCTACCCCTATAGATAGCATTAAAATTCCTCATCGAAAGATGTATCATCATCTTCCATCATGAACTCATAATCTGAGAAATCATCATCACTTAAAATAGATGATACTTGTGCATTATTAGCAGAATAGTCATAACCAGTTTCAGTAGCTGGTTGAGCTACAGGTTGTGTTGCTACTCCTGCACCAACTAACGCAGGTTGAGGTTGAACAACTTGAGGTTGTGGTGCAACTTGTGGTGTAGCGTATACAGGTTGAGCTACAGGTTGTGGTTGTGCTACTGGTTGTGGTGCAACTTGTGGTTGTGCTACTGGTTGCTGAGCATATACATACTGATTTACATCTGGGTATGCAGGTTGAGCCTGTGGTTGAGCAACTGGTTGGCTATAAACTACTTGTTGCTGATTGTAATATGGCATACTTGCTTGGTTATTCATATATGCTAATGCTTCTTGGTTAGCAGTAACAGCGTCAGCATAACCTCTATTTGAGTTTAGCATTGCAACATATTCATCATAGTATGCTTGTAACTCTTGTTCATTCCACTCTGTAAAGATTTTTTCTGCTTCAACATCAAAGATAGATATGAAATCTGTAACTTGGTTGTTGATTTCTTTGATTTGAGGGAATGTTGCGTAAACTTTATCATAGTCTGTAGGTTGGATTTGACCAGATAAGAACTTCACTAGAGTTACTAGGACATCGTGTTCTCCAGTCAATTCACATACACCTTTTCTGCTTACAGAGATAGCTTTATACTCTGGAACAGGGCTAGGTAATGACTTTTTGATAAGTTTAACTTGGATAATACAGTTCTGAATGAACTTATTAACTTTTTCTTGTTTTTCTTCATCACTAGAAGAGTTGTCAATCAAGTCTGCATTTTCTAATGTATCTAAGATACCTTTTAAAAACTCTGTTTCGTAAGTGTAATCAGAGATGTCTAAGAACGCAAATGAGAAGTCATTTAATGTAATGTTCTTAGCTGAGCGTCTTGTAGCGTTAGCTTCTGTAGAAGATAACACTAATACAGGCATGATATTTCTGTATTGTCTGTAAGAAACTATGCGTGGAGAATTAGCGGTTTCTGGTTTAGCTAATCTTTCTTTCTCTAATTGAGATAGTTTACAGCATAATCCTTCTTCACCTGTAGGTTCTCCCGTTAAACGGTCATAGTGCTTACAGTAAATTTTTGTTCCGTATTTGCCTTTAAATCCTTTTTCTTCGCCACCTTGCTTGTAATTATTAACAGTGTGAACAGGGATTGAGATAAATCCTCTTGATAAGTCTAGAGGAATAACATATACAATGTCGCCCTCTTTACTAATTTTGGTAACTTTTTTCAAGGCATATTTGCCTGCGAAACTTGTTGAACCTTCAGAAGGTTTGGTTTCAGAGTAATTTCTTCTTAGAGCCATTCTTCGTTTTCCTTTCTTTTTTCATTCACTTGTGTAACTCTGGAAATATCTTTGGAAACTTTTGCCTCTGCTTCCGTAGAGTGGATAAGTAAATCAGACACAAAGGTTCTCGCTAATTCATAGACTTCTGGAATGTATAACCCACCTTGTTTGTAGTATTCATAGACTCTACTGGCAGGTAAGCCTTCTAGACTCTCTATCGTTAGTAAGTTCCCTATATCTGTTCCCCTCCTATATAAGACAAATTTATCAAGTTCGTAGTATTGCTGTGGATTGTTAAACAACGCATAAGTCAGCTCGGCAAAGAATATTAACAGAGCTTTACGACAACTTTCTCGCTCTGTTGAAATCCCTTGCTGATTTAGTGCTTTTTCTAGCAGTTGTACTAGAACACTTCCGTCAGCTTTCTCTCTACCTTTATTAAATTTATCTTGATAATATCTTAACACTTTTATATGCTTTCGTCAACCTTTAGTCAACCCTACTGCTCAGCGACCCGTAATTCAGCAATATTAGTACGAGTAGTAATATCTGCAATAATACTACTTTGTAATTTAGCTTCACAAACCCATGCCATTCTTTCAGATTTGTATCTCTCGTACTGCTGATGAATGTTTCCTAATTGCTTAGCTATTTGGGACTTATCATTAGAGTTGGTACTATATGCTACTAAAACTCTGTTTAAACTCATACATATCATTGAAATTAACGCTAGAATTTCTTGGATATGATAAGCTCTTCTCATATAATCTTTACTTTCAATACCATTAAACTTTAGTATCTCAGCTTGAAGTTGTGTGTCTAATTCTGTAACATGCCTAAATGTTCCGTGAATATCAGACATAGTTCTGTTAGCGTCTTGGTACTGTCTAATATCATCTAGGATACCCTTCAATAGTGTCTTCATGTAGTTGGCGTCGCTACAATTAAGAACTATATCTGTCAATTTAGCTGATACAATATTTAACATTAAAAACCTCTCGTAATAATCATTTTCTCTAGTTCTGATTTATCCCATACACAAGAGTCTGGGTTTTTGTCCTTAAATACTAGGTCAGTCTTATCAAACAGAACTGCGTGCTGGAATTTTAGTTTATGTGTTAATGCCATGCCGTTAATAGCAATAACTTTTCCGTAGTATTCTGGTTTAAGTATCATTTCGCCATATTCATCAAATGAACATAATTCTCTCTTCCACTCGTGGGAAATACCACTTACATTAGCAATCTCGTGGATATGAGAGCCTGTTTCGTCATTAAGATAAATAGAGCACTTTAGAGAACCTATCATATCTTTAATTCTATCGGATTTAGGCTTATTGATACCTGTTATAAATACATCAAAATCGCTCTCAGTTGTTTGATTTGAAAGTAACTGGTTAATAGATTGTTTTACTTTCATACAAGCTCTATGACTTCTAGAACTTTTCATAGCTGAGATATATGGTGCGTGGATATTCTTGAGGATAATACCCTCACATCTATTTCCTAGAACTTCATCTAGGTATTCCACTTTATTAACATCTTCTCCACCAACTTCTACAAATGGTAGGTTTTGTTCAGCTAAGAACTTAACTAGCTTACCTCTAAGTTCTCTACGCTTAATGAAAGGTAATCTTCTAATATCCCCTTTTACGGTATTTCTTAGAGTATATAGATAGTTATATAGTTTCTTAGCTGATTTATAACCTTTGAAGCATGCTGTTCTTAGGTAATCAGCAAATTGACCCTCTACCCATGCTATTTCTTCGGCTGTTAATTCTCTGTCGTTAGCATAGTAATCATACTTCACTTCTGGAGGAACGCCAGTTGGCTTAGCTTCAAAGAATATACAATCAAAAATGTTGAGGATAAACCTGTTACCTTCTTTCTGAAATTGATGTGCTCTCGCAGGAAGTGAGCCAAGGATAGCCTGCATTAGGTCTTCTATGTTCTCATAATGCACTCCCTCAAAATTACAACCCTCACTATCTACAGTTATTTCGCCATCTAAGATAAATCTATGTGGGAATTTACCTACATAATCTCTAGGCTCTGTGATAATACCATTATTGTTTATTAGTAATATTCTATCCGTAAGGTCATTATTAAGGAAGTTAGTTACAGACTCCCTTCTAGAGAACATTTTAAAACCGATAGCAGGGTCATAATATATGAATACTCTAGAACCATTCTCTTTAAATTCACTAACATAATTGTCATCGTGTAATGGGTCTATGTTATACTTGCTAAAAGTCTTAATTTCGTCTTTTAAGTGCCTACATAATTGTACGGTTTCTAATGATTGCAGATACTTAGCACCCCAACAAAAAGTACTAGGTAATGAGTGCTCTATAGTATAGTCGCCCAAAGCCTTAATCATCTTATCATTCGTCCATACAATACCTTCTGTAAGCTCAATATTTCGACTCGCTAACTGCTCTTCTATAATATCCTTACGCATGTTCTTCCTCCCTCTATAATTCAAGATTATATCCTAATAACTACTTTCTGTCAACTAAAAAGAAAACCCAGACACAACAAGTATCTGGGGAGAAATTTTGTACACTTATCAATAGATTAAATAATATCTTAGTCATTCAGCGAAGTAATATATGTTTGCATAATGTCATCGGATACTACCTCACCGTCCTCATACTGTAAGTTCTTTAAAAAGTTAGCAAGCTGAGCAGAGGCATGGTTATTTACTTCCTCATATCTTTCACTATGGTAGTCGCAAAATACCAGCTCAAATGAATAACCTCTCTCATCGCAATACTTTTTTAGCTTGTCGTATTCATTAACAAATCTTAGGTCGCTAATACAGATGTCTTTATCAGCGTTCTCTTTTTCCATATCGTTAATAAGACACTTAACCCAAAAGTCATTGTCATACTTACGGATACCCTCGGTACCTAAGTTTTCCAATATATTACGGAAGGTTAGGTCACCAAAGATTTTTGTTCTTTTCAATTCTTCATACTTCTCCATGCCTTCATTGTAGTCCATGCCTAATGTTGCAAAAGCTACTCTTCGTAATGCGTCAGCAAATGCCATCTTAACATAACCATGGTTCTTGACTAATACAGAACATCTGTAGTCTTTACCACTACCTGCTTTACCTGCGAAGGCGATTACTTTCCTTGTCATTTTTCTTCTCCTAATATACAATTTCCAAACGAGAAGGTTCAAACATATTTTCAAACTTTGCGTAGAATGAAATTAGTACAGAACCTGTTTCTAAGAACTCCGTAGTTAATATGTAGAAAGTTCTCAAATCTGCGTACTCTGGGAATAACTTTGTATTCCCTGTCCCTTGTAGTTTGCTTAAGAATTGATATACAACTGTATCAATATCTGTTCTTATGAAATCTTGATGTAGACCTCTATCCTTACCGTGTTTTATGATTTCTTGAGCAGTAGTGTCAAAAACATCTGCCACAATTACATCTTTAAGAGTCTTAAGCATACTCGTTTCCCAATTATCAGCTCTTATAATCATCTCTCTCCTAAAAATTCTTATTAAGTACTTATATCCGTAGTTACTATCATTTCATAATTTATGTTACTCATAGCAGTATAGGGTTCTTCCACATATTGGAATAACTTACACCGTTTATGTTTAGACCTTGTAACATTTTCATATATGGCATGCTTATATGATGGCTTAGTATTCTTACTTTTATACTCTTCTATAGCCATTTTAAAACAACACAGTTTCCCACAGCCTGTGTATGATGAGGCTGAGGATAACCTTGTGGTTATCCTGTCGCCTTCAACATGTCTATGTAAAATGTTTGATGAAAACATTTTTATTGGTTTATTTCCCCAAGTCACTTATGTAATCTTCTCCATCATATATGAAAGAAATCAACTGCTTAGTTCCATTAGAGTAACATAAAGCACAATCATTAGTCCAAGATGAGTAACCTTTATTGTAACCCATATCTCTATTAGAAGTTGTACCTACTTGCATACAATCTCCGTCAATAGCTCCAGAGTGCGAGTGCCCTATTACAGCGTTGTAACAAGCTGTTTTTGTTGACTTTAAGCTACCCCTAGCTCCGTTAGAACCTAAATGTCCGTGATTACCAAGCTCAATACCTTTGTACATATAGCTTTCATCTAGTTTAAGCCAGTTAATTCTATCTTGATTGTTTAAAGGTACTGGTTGGTTATTTGTACATAATACTTCTAGTGGACTCTTAGTGCAATCGTCAGTAAGTAAAACGAATAACTCAGCAGAAGTTTTCATATTGATAAAATCTCTGTTCTTGACAGATTTAAACTCTTTTACATATTTACTAATATGGTCATCGTGATTAGAGTTTACGATAGTAACCTTAATGTCTGACACTTCTGTAAGCCTGTTTAGGTATTTATTTACTTCATCTATGTTCTGCTGAAGACTAGCAGTTCCATCAGCAGTTCTAATAGTTCTCTTAACGAAGTCATTATCTTCGTGATGACAAACTGCTGAAGCGTTACATAAATCGTGAAGCACTACCTCTTTAATGAACTCACGCTTAGATATTGCCTTTAGTAAAGACTTAAATAGTTTTTCGTCGTGTGCTCCTGCGTGAGAGTCGCCTAAAACTAATACAGCTTCTGTTTCTCTACCCACAGTGCCGTCTGGTTTATAAATGTTACCGTCATCTATAAATGAACCATCTACATCACATCTAACAAGTCTTATATTTACAAGGTCATTATCTTTAATATCTACTAGAACTGCTCCGTAAACATGGTTCAAATTAGCTAAATAAGATACTCTTCTAGACATAGCAAATTCAGTACTGTAATTTGCTACCGTAACAGCTCCAGTGCAAGCCATAATTCTTTCTGGTTTACCTTTCATAACAGGAACAGCTTTACGCATTTGTTTAGTACCTTGAACGATAACAGAAGCATTATGTTTAGAAACGATATCTGGTACACCTAATAATGGATTTATCTTTTTAGCAGATATTACCATGCCAGATACTACTAAGTTATTTGTTAAGTAGTAATCTCTAGCAACTACACAACCATAGTGCAATATTGGGTCTACTGATATTTGTGCACTGTTCTTTGTGTTTGTTGTATTAGCAGTAGGCATTACTAGCATTAACGCATTATTCTTTTCACAGTATGTTTTAAATGAATTGAAAACACCTTGGTTTACTGGTTGCTCAGACACAGCAGTAGTAATTAAGAATGACTTATGAGAACCTATTTCTTCCATTACTTTTTCGATGTATTCATTTGTACTAAAATCATCTTCGCTTAATACATCTTTGCATAATGAAGGATACTTTTCTCTTGCACACCTTCTTAATTCCTTAATGTCTGTAAAAAAGTCTTCAAACTTAGTGCTTTTACCCATGTCTTTAAGAAATTGTTTAAATACCTTCTTCGTTGGGTCTACATGGTTCGTGCTTACATACTTAGCATACATATCCACGAATAATTCTGAGGAAGTTTCCGTTTCTACTGTTTCCATTTTTTCCATCTAATTCTCTCTCCTTAATAAAGTAAGACACCAGAAGCCATCAGACCTTTGGTTCCTTCTTCATTTTCATCAGTGTATGTGTTATCATCGAGGCACTCTAGTAAATACATATCAGTAGGCTTATTATGTTCATAGCCAGATTGTACTGTTATAGACTTGTTAAAGGCATTAACTCCCATTACACCATTAACAGGGGATATTCTTAAACAGGTAACATTTGCTCTACGACATAAAAAACTTATATCAGATACTAATTTAGATGGTCTTACATGGTCATTCATAAATCTACCTAGAGTTATACCCTTAGCAAATCCTTCAGCCCATAGGTAAGGAGCATTTAAAACAATATCGTCTGATAAGTATTTATCCTCAACCTTTCCACCGAACATAACTTTTAAAGCATTTGTTAGGAGGCAGTTCGGCACACTTATTATTCTTCCTGTTCGGAAGTAAGTTACCCCCAATGCTTTGAACGCAAAATCTATCTTATCTAAGTGTTCCTTTTTAATGAAGTGTGTGTTAATTGACATAACACATATTCCCTCATCTGTAATATACCCAGAGCGTAAATATAGTCCAGATAGGAACGCATAAGATAAGTCTGAATAGTCTATTATCTGATTTCCCACACCTTCAAGGTAATCTCCCAAGTTTAGGATTGTTGACCCTTCCCACGAACAAGCGAAATTCTTTAGGTCTGCCATTTTAATAACATCGCCTCTAGCAATTCTCGCAAGTCTTCGTCTTGTGGCAAGCCCCTTAACATAGAAGCCATAAGATGTGTTAAGTGTAGAGTCGAAGAGCATGCCATTACTTAACTGAACAGTAATAGCGTTAGATACTACTTCTTTAGTAACTTTATACTTTCTAGGAGTTAAAAAGTCACTATAAAATACATACTCCCCGTCACCCTTGTAGATGTCTGAAAGTCTGTAGTATCTCTCCCCAGTATGCAGTATAGTCCTTTCGGATATATACACCTTACCCCCTACATTCTTAATGGAACTAGATTTTTTCGTTCCTTAGTTTCCCATTCAAACGGAAATAATACACCTAAAGTATACCCTAAATCAATAGAAGTTTCAATAGGTAATTCTCGTGAAAACATAGTAATTGTCATGATATCATCAATTTCTCTTACATAATCAATTACATGCTCTTTATCAATCGAAAAGTTAATTTCATCGTGTACTGTTGAGTAGAAATCAATATGTGGGTCACGGTGTCCGTGTCTGAAAAATCTGTTGTATAGTCTGATTAAGTCCATACGACAAATATCTCCACAACAACCTTGAATAATGTGGCTTATTACTCGTCGCTCAACAGCTCGTTGCATTCCGTTTTTTACTTTTTCCTTAACTTCAAAAGGAACTGAGTCTAAAGCACTGTCAGTCATAACCTTAGAAGCTGAACCCCATCGAGAAGAGAATTGTCTAGGTCTGCCAAAAGCATTATAGGTAACACATTTTTGGTTATTGATAGTGTCGGAGATTTGTTTTCTCTTCCACGCTACACATTCCTTAAATGCTTGTTCATAACCAGCAATAATAGATTGAGCTTCGTCTAAAGGAATGTTTAATGTGTTAGCTAATGTATAAGCACCACCACCGTAGTTAATACAGAAATTAGCACCCTTTGCTTTCTTACGGTATTCACGACAATAGTTTTCTTCGCCCCATATAGAATAAGCTGTCGCTGTATGTGGGTCTAATCCCCTCTTGAAGTTGTCAATCATCTTTCTATCTTTAGATAGGATAGCTAATACACGATATTCTTGAGCAGAATAGTCTAGAGAAGCTATATAACGACCCTCTGGAGCAACTAGACAGTTTCTTATGTTACCTACAGGGTTTGAACCTTCAACAAACAAAAATTCGTTTTGATGTTCATTATAAAACTCATTTGTAACTAACTCAAAATCCCAACCTAAAATACTATTAGGGGAATTAGTTTTTTCAGCTCTATAGATGGCTGACTTCGGTTTTGTTAAGTTTTGTGCGTTTAAGTCAATGAAGTAATGGTTTTTAGATGTATCATTCTTAGAACCATTACCAGATGATAAACGACCAGAAGCTGTATTATGTAAACGATAACGCATGTGGCATTTATCAACCTCTGTTAGTTTAGTAACATAAGATGTTAATGCTTTGATTAACGATGACCTTTGCTGAATAGCTTTTAAGATAGTCATCTTTTCGTGTACTTCATTATACAAACCTTCCAGTAAGAAGAATAGGTAATCTCTATCTACAGCTTCTCCACGAGAGCCTTTAAGGTACATCACATTACCATCGCCCTCCTTACCGTTGTATTTCCAAGAAAATTTCTCTTTACCAAATATCTCTATAAACCTACACAATGCTAAGTTTTGAGGACTTTTGGTCTTGTTTAGTGTACCCCTTGTAAAAGATACCTTATCAAAGTTATCTATTGCGTTCTTTAATGATATTAAGTATTTCCCCATTTCCTCAATGCCAGGCTTACTATAAGATACACCACCTGTTTCAGTAAACAAGCCAGTAATGATGTTGTTTTCTTCCATCGTTTCTTTAAACTCTTTCGATGACGGAGATAGGTTAAACTTACCCTTTTTGAAGTATTGGTAGATTTTCTCTTCTACTTCCCCTAACTGCTTATCAATCATCTGCTTATATTCCATAGCAGTTTCCCTATTAACTAACAAGTCTACATGACTGTAATAGTCAGTAAATGCTCTTAAAAGAACATTATCTTGTTTTACTACATTGTATGGTTTTCCGTTAATGATAAGAGGTTTAGGACATCTACTTATAAGTTGTTTTACTTTAGGGTATAGTTCTTCGTAGATACCTATTGTGTTCGCCGTGTCCGAACAAGCATAAGGATATGCTATTTCTAGGTCTACAGTCTGAAAGTTCTTCTCAGTTCCTAATGCTTCATAGAATTTCATAGGTAACCTACCTAAGATAATCTTAGAAGCCTCTTTTAACTTATTCCAAACCTTATTCTCAGCGTCGTAGATGTATGTCAAAATCATTGTATCAAATGTTTTAACCATCATCATATCATATTTTGATGGATTTTCCTGTTGTATCATCGTCATATCGAACTCGCTGTTGTGCATAATCACTCTAGCGACTTCATATCTCATATAGTGATACAATAGGTCTAAACATTCCTCAACAGGTAGGTTAGCAGGATTATCTGTGTAATGTGTTTCAGTAATTGTCTTAGAGCGAGGTTTACCTGCCTTTGTTAGTGCAGGTTTACCATTCTCATCAAGAACAGTGGTTTTAGTTCTAGTTTTGTGGCATAGTTTATGTCTTATAGGAACATAAATACCAGAATATCTATCTACAGAAACAGAGAAGCCTACTATTTGGTCTACACCATAGGTTAATCCTGTGGTTTCCGTATCGACTGCAATTATCTTTCCCTTGCATTTTTCTAGATATTCCCTTAAATCATCTACCGATTTAGCCAATGTAAATAGGTCATTCCTAATTTTTAGTACTCCGTCCTCATCTCTGTAATGATATTTTTCATCTGTTGAGGCAATCGGATACACAGGAACATATTTATATACTGATTTAGGTATTGTTACTTTTCCACCTGCCATATTTTCCTCTCCCTTTAGGCATGATTATATCTTATTTTGTAGGAAGTGTCAACTACCTTACTTAAAATAAAAGGGCGACACCACTCGCCCTTACAGAACATCGCATTTAATTAAACTACAGATTAAACATAAGCCATATCGTCTTCATCTTCCAAGACGATTTCATCTCTTATAACTCTTTCTTCATAGAGCTGTGAAATATCATCAAACCCAAGCTCTATAAGGTCTTCATCTTCTTTAAAACTTACCGTTCTTTCTACCTTATTTACTATAAGGTTATCCACAATATACACTTCATCTAAGACAGTGTATATCACAAATCTCTTTTCTTCCATTTAACTATTCCCTTTTATAAATCTCCTACATCTATATACTACCATATTTTTAGGAACTGGTCAAATATTAGTGTATTGATGACTATTATTGGTTAGTAGCAAAAATGAGCCAAGCATGAAGCATGCTCGACTCATTCATAGTCAATAAAGAAGAAACTTAAGCTAAATAGTCTACATGCAACTGAGAGTCAAGTTGCTTGTAACCACGCTCTCTTAAAGGAGTACAGCAACGAACTACTTGACTACCAAAAGTAGGATTGCTTCCCTTAAATACAGGAGTACTTCCTTTAAATACTGGGTTGCTTCCTTTGAATAAAGGCATGCTCTTTTTATATATTAACTCGCCACTTTTTACTATATCTGGTGGTAATTTTATACATGGGTTATAGGTAAATGTTTTCTTAATTTCCATAGTTATTTCTCCTCTGTTATTTACTATAGAATATAAAGTGTATTAAATACAATTATTCCTTTTCCAAATAAAGTCGGTTGATAAATTCTGATAAATCATCATAAGTGTTATATAAGTTCCTTATGTAGTTTCTCTTTTCTTCTACATTGATTTCATCTTCCTCTGCTACATACTTCTGAGCTATTATGATGTGCTCTTTTAGTTCTTGCTCTGGAAGGCTCTGCTCTAAGAAATCCCAAACACTTTCATATTGTCTTCTGGATTGTACCATTATAAGGTTTACATAATCATAGGGTGTATAAAAGCGTCTTTCTGAAAAACACCATAATACATATTTACCTGTATCATCTGTTTCATAGAAGCGAGCAGATGGTGTATTGTAGTTGTCGTGAAAAGGACAGAATATGTTAGCTGTGGTTGTAACACTAAAACTACCGTCTAGGTCTTCCCACCCGAAACGGTCGTTTATAATTGTTTTCTGTACTCTTACTTCCTCTGAAGCTAATAGATTGTATTTATTCATACCAACCATCTTACCATATAATAAAAGAAATGGGTAGCCTTTATATAAATTGTAAGCGAACTAGGCTACCCAGAGAAAGGAACTATGCGTTATAAAACGCACACTAACAGATTTGGTTTACATCATTGACATTGTAGGAATAGAGATACTAGCTTGTGGTTCTTCCTTTTTAGGAACAATAGCTACCTCTGTTGTCAATAATGAAGCTGAAATGTTTGCTGAGTTTTCGATTGCACATCGAGTTACTTTAGCAGGGTCTACAATACCTGCTTCAAACATATCAACATAAGTATTCTTCAATGCGTCGTACCCCTTAGACATAGAGCTTGAAGACATTACTTTTTCTGCTACTACATCGCCTTTAACACCTGCGTTGTTAGCAATTTGAACTAATGGTGCTTCAAGCGAGCGTTTAATAATATCGTAACCAACTTTGATGTCTTCAGAGTCGAACTTACGAGTATTTAAACGAGCTGTAATGTGTGCTAGAGTTGCACCACCACCTGGCACGATACCCTCTAATACAGCAGATTTAGTAGCATTTAGAGCGTCTTCAATACGAAGTTTTTTCTCACGCATTTCTACTTCTGAGCAAGCTCCAACCTCAATAGAAGCAACACCACCGTCAAGTCTAGCTAAACGCTCTTGAAGTTGTTGTTTTTCCCAATCGTGGTCAAATGTACCTAGCTCTAATTTATTTTTAAGTATGCGAACTTGTTTCTTAAGCTCAGCATTCTCGTTGTTGTCTACAATAATAGTTGTTGAGTCTTTAGTTACAATTACCTTGTTAGCAGTACCTAAGTGGTTAATTCCGATAGAGTCTAGTTTAACACCAGTATTATCGTCTACTAATGTAGCCCCTGTTAGGATTGCTATATCATTCATTGTATTTACTCTTTGTTCACCGTAGTCTGGAGAAGGAACAGCACAAGCACTGATTACTTTTCTTCTTGTGTTCACAATTAGAGTAGCTAGAGCTTCGCCTTCTACATTCTCAGCAATGATTAAAATAGGTCTACCTTCTCCTGCTTCAGCAATCTTTTCAAGAATAGGTACAATAGATTTAATGCTTGATACTGATTTACCAACCAATAAGATATAAGCATTATTAAATACTACTTCCCCTTTTTCTGGGTTATTGATGAAGTAAGGCGATACATAACCTCTGTTGAATTGCATACCTTCAACAACTCTTAATGTTGTTTCAGAAGTTTTAGACTCTGAAACTGTGATGATACCATCATTACCAACTTTTTCCATTGCGTCAGCAATTAGGTTACCGATAGTAGCGTCGTTACCTGCTGAAATAGTTGCAACTTGTGCAATTTCTTCTTTAGTTGATACAGGTCTAGCTATATCGCTAATATGTTGCTTAATTTCGTCTACAGCGATAGCAATACCTTGACGGATTTCCATAGGGTTGTACCCTGCTGTAATAACTTTAATACCATTTGTTACGATAGATTGTGCTAGTACAGTCGCTGTTGTTGTGCCGTCGCCTGCAAGGTCATTTGTTCTTGCAGATACATCTTTAATAAGTTTAGCACCTACCGATTGTACTTCATTATCTAATTCAATTTCTCTTGCGATTGATACACCATCGTTGATAATACATGGCGAACCATTCTCTCTTCCGATAACAGCGTTGCGACCTTTTGGTCCAAGTGTTACCTTAACTGCGTCAGCTACTGCATTTACACCTTCTAGAAGTTGCATGCGAGCTAAACTAGAATAAACAATTTCTTTTCCCATATTTACTTATTCTCCATAGGTTTAACAACACCAATTACTTCTTTAATAGAAATAATGATGTACTCTTTGTTCTGATAAGTTACTGTTGAACCAGAGTTTTTACGAAATAAGACAAGCGTACCTTCTGTTACATGCTCTGATTTAACATCGTCGCCTAGAGCTAAAACAACACCTTTATCTGGAGTAGTTCTTGCTGTTTCGGGTAAATAAATACCTCCAGAGGTAACCTCTTCTACTATTTCTGGTTGGACGAGTAGCTTATCGCCAATAGGTAATAACTGCATATAATCTCTCCCCTTTTTTCGCTCTACCAAGATTATATCAGATAAGTTACTTGTTGTCAACTATACTTTAGCTAATTTCTTTTTGTACGGTAAAGGGTACTTTTTACAGAGTTTTCGTACCTCATCTCTTAGCTCTTCTTTAGACTTAACACCATATACTAAGTCAGCAATTATATGACCTACTAAAATGATGTCGTCAGATGTTATACCCCTTGTAGTTACAGCAGGTGTACCTATTCTGATACCAGAAGTAACAAATGGCGATTGAGGGTCATTTGGTACAGTATTTTTGTTTACTGTTATTCCAATCTCGTCTAAAGCATTCGCTAAATCTTTCCCAGTCCATTCAGTACCTCTTAAGTCTAAGGTCATTAAGTGGTTTACTGTTCCATTAGAAACAATCTTAAGTCCTCTTGATTTAAGAGTATTTGCCAGCCATTTAGCGTTTTCCTTTACACTATACATATACTGCCAATAATCAGTCCTTAGTGCTTCTCCAAAACATACTGCTTTCCCTGCAATTACATGTTCCAGTGGTCCTCCTTGAATACAAGGGAATATTGCAGAGTCTATTTTTCTCGCCCACTCCTCCTTACACATAATAACAGCTCCTCTTGGTCCTCGTAAGGATTTATGAGTTGTAGTTGTTACGAAGTCAGCATAAGGGATAGGCGATTGATGTAGCTCAACTGCTACTAAACCAGCAATATGCGAAATGTCAGCAAGCAATAAAGCATTTACTTCATCTGCTATTTCTCTGAATGCTTGGAAGTCGATAGCTTGTGAATAATTTGAAGCTCCACATACTATTAGTTTAGGTTTGTGTAACTGAGCAAGCATTCTCACATTTTCCATGTCTATAATGCCTTCATCATTTACCCCATACTGTACAGCGTTATAAATCTTACCAGAGAAGTTTACATGTGAGCCGTGAGTTAGGTGTCCTCCAGAGTCTAGAGATTGTGCTAAGATAGTATCCCCAACTTCTAAACACGCCATATAAACAGCCATATTAGCCTGTGAGCCAGAATGTGGTTGTACATTAACATGTTCACAACCAAATAGTTCTTTACATCTTTCTATTGCTAAGTTTTCAATTTCATCGACATGCTCACAACCATTATAGTATCTCTTAGAAGGATAGCCCTCAGCGTACTTATTTGTTAGAATTGAACCTACTGCCTCTAGTACATCTTCAGATACAATGTTCTCCGAAGCTATCAATTCTAAACAATTCTCTTGTCTTTCTAACTCTTTTTGTATTAGTCTTTCTACTGCGTAATCTTTCATTTATGCCTCTACTCCAAATTTATGTATAGCCATTTTATTCGCCTCTTCGCCGACATACTCCTCTCGGAATAAAGAGCCTTTAATCATCTTACCTAAATCATCATATACAGCTTTGATGTGTTTAAAGTAATTATGCTCTTGTACATAGGCTTCTTGATACTTGAGTTTCCCCTGTTCAAAAACCTGTCCTAACTGAAAATACTGTCCTTTACGCATACCTGTTGTAACCTTTGTTGTTAGGTTTGTAGGGTGCGTGTAAGTTATTCTGTTTATAATCATTATATTACCTCTCTTTTAAAGAAAAAGCCAGAAAGTCATCATCTCTGGCTTTATTTTATGGATATGGAATTAAAATTAAACAACCACACAACCATCATCGTCACAATGAGGAGTGTCTAATGAAGCAATCAATTCGTCATACTGTTCATCTTCCTCAGCTTGAGCTTTGTCAGTAGCTTCTTTAATTACATCAGTAGCCTCTGTGTTCTCGATAATTTCAAAGTCAACTTTAAGGTCAATAGCATTAGCTGTAGAAACCATTATTTCCCCTAATGAAGATAGAGTATTCTTAACAAGTAACAACATATATGTATACTTAATTCTTTTCTTACTACCTTCTGGTTCTCCAGCTATCTTATCTAATAGTTCATCAGCCTTGTCAATTACTGCTTCAGAAGCGTCTTGCAGTGCCTTACAGTATTTAGCAACTGCTTTAGGAAATAATTTACTTCTAATTAAGTTAGCAACTGCTTTTAATGCCGAAATAAATAATGTTTTAGCCTTAGCCTTTAATGTCATAAATTTCCCTCCAACTTATTTGACAACATCATATCCTATATGGTATGATTTGTCAACCTAATAGTGTACCCCTCGTTTATATATGTTTTGGTTAGATGTAGCTAGTTTTACCCCGTATTGAATGTTATTCTCTGTTGAGTATTCTGGCATATATCTACCACACTTAATATAGTCAAATAAATTCTTAGTGTCTTCTGAGATACTGTCAAAATCGTGTCTTGTGAATAACCAAAGTTCAATACCATAAAGACTTATCCAGTTAATAAACTTTCTAAACTCTTCGTAGCTCTGGTCTAATGGTTCTCCACCTAAAATGAATATTCTCTTAATAACGCTTTTAAAAGTTCTAAGGTCTAAATCCATTTTTCTCTTATATGTTTCCCAATTTTGACCACAATCAAAACTCCAAGCCTCTGGGTTATGACAACCTTCACATTTAGGGTTTGCACTACACCCCGAAAAGAAGATATCATAGGATTGAGTTTGCATTGCGAAATCAGTAAACACTATGTTCATTATTCAACTATCTCCTCAAATACAATCTTGAATTTTTCCAAGGATTGCTTAATTTTATCAGTAACTCTTTCAAGAGTTATTACCCCCTTACTGTCAAATAATGAGGGAACTGGGTCCTTCCGTACTATATCAGTTACCTTGTTCCATAAGTACTGACATTCTTTGTTGTTGCAATCTCTTATAATAATCTTATTTCCAAATGAAACTGGTTGAGCTGATATAGACGATACTTTCATAATTCTTACCCTTTCTTCACCAACGAGCTATAGAACTTACGATTTCGACCTTCCTCTTGTCTTTCTGACGACCAAGAACTGAATTTACGAATAAATCCAACTATTCTTAATGCACATTCAGTATTTAAGGACTCACAAGCAGGACATACTACATTGTGGTTGTCGAATGCTTCTTTATCTGTAGTGAATATCTTATTACAATCTTTACACTCTGCTAGAAGTTTGTTGAATGCGAAGTACACGACACCTTCTTTATACATCGCTTTAGCAAGTTCAACGAATGTTTGGTTGTCTGCAACTTCCTCGTTAATGTTAATGTGTAGGATTGAACCACCAGACATAAACTTGTCTAACTTAGCTACTAATCTGATACGAGTAAACATATCTGCTTCAGTATCTTTTAAAGGTACATACTGGTTAGAGTAGATATCATAGTTATCGTTATATCCAAGTAATCTATCCTTCTTAGCTAACTTCACAGCAACATTCTCAGCAGGTATTTGTTCCACATTACAAGGTACATTTAATTCTTCTGAAATCTTGTCTGTAACATCGTTGATGAACTTTAACAAGTCTTCAGCTACTTCCATACCTTCTTCTGATTTGATGTCGTATCCTAGAGTTTTAAGAGCTTCATAGATACCTACCACACCAGTTGTTTGGTATTGTGAATTAAGTAGTACATATCCTAAGTTATATACAGGTATCATTTTGTTGTCAATAGCTTTCTTAATAATAGCTCTTTTGATACCGTTAATTCTTTGTGAAAGAATAATGTTGTGTTCTAATAGTTCTTTGAACTTATCAATACTTCCGTTAGCCATATATGCTAATCTTGGTAAGTTTTGAGTACATACGCCTAAAGAACCAATCTTAGTAGAACCAGAACCTAGTGAGTTCATATATTTACTTGTCTTATCAGAGCGTAAACGACAGCAAGAGCTTAGTGTAGATGTAGCACCACCGTATAGGTTTACAAATCTGAATTTAGAGTCTGTTTCTAATACCCATTTTAAGAACTCTTCGTCTTGTACATTTCTTTCCTCGTCTAATGAGAAACAAGCTGTTACTACTGGGAAAGTTGTTATTCTTTGTTCCATAACAGAGTTCATAACTTCTAGGAATATCTTTTGTAGGCGTTTAACAATAGGTTTCTCAGCGAAATACATATTGTCGCCGTCTTCTATATAGTAGAACTCTAGTAAACTATCTAGGAAATTGTCATCATAGATAGAGATGTTAGAGAATAATGATTGTACAATTCTGTTTGGTTGGTTAAGGAAATATACGAAGTTAGTTAGTTTTTCCTTAACGAAAGTCCAACAAGCCTCATCAGAAGAAAACTTGATTTCTTCAGAGTCTTTAGAGTTGATGTAATCTTTGATTAAAGCCATTTTCTCATCAGAGATATTACCCCAATCGTCACCAATAAGCTCATTTAATTTGTTAAGCATATCGTTTCCGAATGGAGTATGTTGGTCTGAATGAGTTTCTAGTATTCTCTTAACATAGCAAGATACTGTTAGTAATAAGTCAGCCAGACCAACTGCACCTAAAGAAGACGAACCTGCGTGTATACAGAATAGTTGTAAGTGTTCAAGGAATGTGTTTAGATATTTTGTAGGACGAGAAGGTTCAGCGTCAATTCCTCTAGGGATACCTTTATGTGCAGTGTCTAGCGTACTGTAATTATAACAATAGTAAAGATTAGATGAGAAGCCATGAAAATCGTTAATATAGATTTCGCCAGTTAATTGTTTTCTAACGGCTTCATTAGCAACCTCTAAGCCGTATTTTTTCTTCATACCTTTCCACATACGGTAGTAAGAAGTAATAAGTTTTAGAGGTTTAGTCATTTCTTGGTCATAAATAACTGTATTCTTTAACCCAACATTTGAGTTAGAGTCTACAGATACATCAGCAGTATTTGTTTTCTTACCAAAAAATTGTTTTGCGAACCAATTAACATCTAGTTGCTTACCAATACCACTAATTTGGAATAGGTCAAAACCGTATTCTTTCTCGATGTTTGCCAAGCAATCTTTGAACTCTGCTTGAAACGAATGTGGCATAATTAGTTTTTCAATATTAGTTATTTTCTCTCCCATATAATCCTCTTTCGTAGAAACTAAGGTGCAAAATTAAGCCTAGATTGATTTCTAGACATTTAAGTCTGCAAATAATGTACTCTGCTTTTCTAAGAATTTAATCTTCGTCAAATGGAACATTCATATCATAATCATCATATTCATCTAAACCATCTAGGTCATCATCATATAATTCATTATAATACTTATTGCTGTCATCTGTGGTAGAAATAGCATTTTTGAACTCAGCATAATCTTGTGCAGAAGTTCTTTCGATGTCAGCTAGTTCGTATGCTTCCTCAGCATTATTTACTCTGTAGTCAGCAACTGAACCTAGAGCCGAGTATTCAAAGAAAGCGTTAAGCATAATAGGTTCACCAGAAGGTGGTCTATTTCTTAGCTTAACTGTATATATGTACATATTTCTAGAGTCAGCCTCTTCGATTGGAGAGTACGCCACTAGACAACATGTTGACTTTTCATATAGAGCATTAAATCTCTGGAATACAGTATAGTCTACTGATGGTGGTTTATTTTTAGGGTCATTTGAAGCTGAACTATTATTACTATTAGACATAGTATAGTTGTGTGCTCTTGATAACTTATCAAAACCTCCCCTATTAACCTGTGTTAAAAGTAAGATAGCACAACCTTTACCCTTGTGGTACTTTTTACTGTAAGCGTCTAGCTTAATGATGTAGTTATTAACTTTAACCATATCATCACGCTCATCAGACTTTAATATTGAGAAGTTATCCACATTATCTACGATAATTAGGTCTGCTCCTCTTTCGCCCTCTGCTCTTTCTACAGCTAGACGGTCTAAACGAGCAAGTAACGCCTCAAATGTTTCTACAGAGGCAGTAGTTTGGTCGATAACATTTATATAACCCCCAGATTTCTTTAAAGCCATTAGAAGGTCGTTAGCTATCTCTCTATATAACTGTTTACCAAAAGAGTTTAGAGTTGCTTCTTTTAAGTCGCATGACTTAATTCTCATATTACGGTCGCCACCTAATTGACTTAATCTCTCACTATGTAGTGATACTAAGTTAAACCAAATATGTTCTTTTGGAACCTCATAAGAGATGTAATCTACACATTTACCTTGATTAACAGCAACATTATACGCTATGTTGATAGCACAAGTGGATTTACCATGACCAGATGGTGCACCTAGTGTTACGATAGATTGATAACCTAAAACCCCAATAACATCATCTAATTCTTCGATACCTGTTTTAATACCTTGGTAATCTTCGGAGTATTTATCATACATATTAAAGATGTCATCTTTAGTGATAACACTCTTATCGTCCATTGTACTCTGATAGCTTGAAATTAAGCCAGAGATATGGTTTAAGTCTGTATTAGATATGTCAATTCTATTTACAGCTCTTGAGAATGCTAGCTTTAATATCTCTTGGTCAACAGATTTGACGAAATCTTCATATACTTTAATAGAAAACTCATCATCGGTTCTCTTGATAGTACCTGTACGAGCATACTGAACTTCAAACCAAAGAATATCTGGGAACTCCCTATGAGTTTCATAGTAGTCTAACCCTGTTTTGAACTTCTCATAAAACTTAGCTAAAGTAGGGTGGTTAGGTAACTCTCTAACCATCTTAGCATGTATGTTTCTGATTAAGTCTGGTTTTTCGTTAAACTCCCCAAGGTTATTCAGAATATGCCAGCTATACTCATCTAGCTTATACTTTTTCTCTTCCTCTCTATCCACTTCCTATTACCTTTTCTTTGCTTGTCTTGCCATTTTTCTTGCCATAATGTCGCTTGTTTGTTGTTTAATTGCTTGTTCCATTTCAGTACTAGGTACTACTTCAATAGAACCAACAACCTTGTTTGCTTTCTTAGTTTCGTATTGGTCTACGACGGCTTTAGTTAGGTTGTTGGTAACAGCAGTTCGTTTGAACAGCTCTACCAAATTTATGAGTTCTACCTCTCCTGCCTCTATGAATTTATTATCCATAACCTCAGACAAGATTATTGTAGGTTCTCCTGCTCGGTTACGGCTAGTGATATATCTAAGTAGTCTAGAGAATGTGTACGCTTCCCCTGCACCTAGAAATATATTAAACCTGTGTTGGTAGAACACTAAAATATCATTGATACCTAAGTATGCTCCTCTTGGCGTATTTAGGTTATCTAGAAAGTCTTGAATATCCCACTCAGTATATCCTCTATCGCTCATTATACAATAGTAAGTGAGAAACTTATATAAGTCGTCTTGAGAAGAACCGTAAACAAAATATGACTGTGGTTGTTCTCTAGAGATGGAAATAGTGGAGAGAACTTTACGCTCTTCAGCAGTTTGACCTAGCCAATATTTTTCGTATATGTAGTCATTCTTAATAAGACTTCGCATGTGCGTAATCTTATCAAAGATAGCATTATTAAATCCGTAGCTAGATTGTACTTTAGCTATTTGGCTTCGTACAGTATTCTTTTCTGACCTATCTGCCATTGTTCCCTCCTCTCTTTATACTATCATATATCTATTTATACTTTTTGTCAATTAGTTTAATTTTGGATTTTTCTTAGTTCGCCCGTTTTTCCACAATAGTCCTTGTCTTATCTTCTTAAGAAGTAGGTTATTGAATGATTTTTCCTCTCTTAAAGGTATGGTGTCAGCAGATAATATTTCTTCTTCTAGTTCTTTCTTCGCTGAAAGTAATATCTGAGAATATTCATCTATACTGTCTTCTACCATAATGAAATGAACATTGAAACCCTCGTATTTAGAGAACATGCGTGCTACTCTTCCAAGTACTTGAGTCCAGCGTCCAGGTCCCCTTGGCACATTGTACATTATTATTTCGTTAGTAGCTTGTAACGATACAGACTCTCCACCTGCGTCAGATATAATAATTACAGTATTTGAGCTGTCCTTTTTAAAGGTTTCTACGATTTCAGAGCGTACTTTTTGGGACTGTGCTGATGTAATAAGGTAGCATGTGTACCCTTCTTCTTCAATGTCGCCTTTTAATGTATCTGCTACTTCTAGAAGTCTGGTGTATATAAGGACTCCTTTTTCAACAATAGTCTTATCGCAATCCGAAGCACGGGATTTCAGAACTTTGATTAGTTCTGCTCTTTTTTCCCTAGACATATCGACATAGCGTTGCATATCAACCATGCGAGATTGATGTAATCTTGTTGTTTCTGCTTTGGACGCACCTGTTGATTTATTCTTCTCAACAATCTTCGTCCATACTGTCTTAATATTACGCCTCATTTTGCTCCTTTGCCATATATAACGCTATTATCTGTCTAATAGCTCTAGCTTCAGATATATGGTGTTCTCTTGCATATTTTCTTAAAGCCATTAGAGTTTCATACTCAGATAAGGTTACAGTCATATAGACCCACTTTCTAGGTCTATGTTTTCTAGCTCTCCTGCGAAGTCTTTGCTTCTCTGCACGAACTAATTTACGATGTTTTCTCCTAGCTTCTTTATTCTTCATCACTATATGCCTTTTTACATCTTTGTTCTAGTATATCCCTTAGCTTATCTGCTTTTTCTTTGGCTTCATCTGGGTTATATTTCTCGACATGTAATACTAAGTTATCACTCAATAAGTGAGTAACAGCTCTAATTATATAGTAATGATTTTTCCAATTTGGTGTTATTTTTTCGTGTAATAATAGGTAGTCCCCCATCGCAGGTACATGAGATAAATCAATTTCCGTCATCTCTTTATTACTGCCCCACTCGTATAATGTTACTCTCATTCCTTGTTCTCTCCCTTGCTCTCACTTTTAGATACCCTTAATAATTCATTAGGTGTTAGTACGCCTTTACATATCTCATCGTACTCCGTATAATCTTTGAGTCTTACAACATGGTTCTGGAAGTTTAGCTTAATCTTAGGATAATAGAAGAAAGTAAACGGCGAAATAATCTCTCTTAGTTCTTTTAGGTTCTTGTAAGCTACTTTCTCTTTGAATTTAATCCTACCATTAACCATTATAACATCTTCTTCGATATAGCGTCTAAAAAACTCAGCACTTGATTTCCATAGTTTAGGTATAATCAAGTGAATTACCCCATATAACTGAGATAGACAGCTTGAGTAAGGAGTAGCTGTCATAAGTAAAACTCTATCAAATATAAACTTAATATTGCTGTATCCAATATGCCCTTTAGACTTGGGGTTGTTAAGTTTGTGAGCTTCATCAATTACCAACGACACACGAAGTCCTGTTTTGCTGAGTGATTTCAAATGCTTGATAAGCTCTGCATTATACCCCAATTTTTCAAATAGGGAGTGCTTAATTACACATACTTTTTTACCACTCTCTAGAAAATTTACAAAATCCCAGATGTTTTCATACTGTGGTACTTCTATTCCTAATTTCTCTTTAAATTCCCCTCGTACAGCTACAGAAGCAGAAACTGTACACGCAAAAACAACCTTATCAGTTAGTTTTCTGCCTAATAATAGCTTGGCATAAAACATAGCGATTAGGGTCTTCCCTCCACCGACACGGACACATAAGAGGTAGAATTTATTTCGTATTGCGTTAATTACTGCTTCCTGTTGAAACGGAAATAGCTTTATTGCCATAATCACGCTCCTAAAATCATTGTTTCTTTTAGAATTGAAGAGGGTTGCAGGTATGTTAATTGCATTAAATTCCAATTACGCATAAGTGCTTCCCTTCCAATTCTAAATCTCTCCCCTATATTACTCCCAGTAAGCATAGACTCCATAGAGTCTAATATCTCCTCCGATAATTCCACTTGGTCAGACCAACATGCGTTGATTAGTTTTGTAATCATTGCAGTCTGCATTCTGGGTATTGCAGGTGGTATATTATCTGACCTATCCCCCTTAAATATTCGGTACTTTATAATATTATTAAAGCTATCTAAAGAAGGGATATTAAATCTCTTAAGACTTTCTGTTTTAGTAGGCGAAATAATGTCGACATTTCCCGTAAACTTGATACCAACAGTTACCGACGGGTAAACCATTAGCTGTAGGAGGTCTTTGTCATTAGATAGCACATATATATTACGATTTGATTGATACTTTGCCACAAGTGCAGATATTACATGGTCAGCCTCACAGTTGTTATTTTTGAAGAACTTAACTCTAGGTGAGAACTCTTTAGCATAATCCTTTAGTATGCTTAAAGCACTCAATAGTGGTTTAGAGTCTTTACTGCTTACACGATTGGCTTTATATTCACTATAGTACTTTTTAGCCCACTCCAAACTGTTTGAACCTTCTAAGATTACGAAGATGTCATCATATTTACTATCTATTAGCTTCTCCATAAACTTAGTTCGGAATATAGACGGAGTGTCATCGCCAAAAATATAGTAATATCTTGACCACACATTCATAAAGTCTATAATTAACATCTGCTTCTTCATAGTCAACATTATATGTTATTTTATACTTTGTGTCAACCTAATAAATAACACCAAGCTGAAAGCATTGGTGTTACTTGTTTTTTATTCTAAATTAAGGTCGTTCTTATTGATGGTTATTAGCATGTGATTGAATGTGAACTTGTATTTTAGTTTCAAGCTCATTTATCTTGTTAGCCAAAATTTTAGTTTCTTCCTGTTTCTTTTCTAATCTAGTTATATCATATTTCAACGAGTTAAATCTCTCTTCCATAAACTGAAAACGCTCTTTGATACTACCTTCTAGGTATTCAAATTTATTAGTCATCTCTTTCTGTAGACCAGTTAGAGAGTTTTCAAAGAATTGTCGATTTGATTTTGTTGTTGAGTCCAATCTAGCTAAGAATAAGATTGCTGAGCTAATAACACATATTACATTTAATGCTGTACTTGTTTCTATAATCATAATGTCTACCAAGATGTTTCTAACTTATCCAAAGTGTACCATTCAGACACCGTGTATTGCCACAAGTCAACGAAGATAGACATTAGTTTAGCTTTACTGTATGATACACCATTCTGTCTAAGTACATGACAGAATATAATAGAAGTCATCTTTTTGAACTCCAGAGGAGTTATTCCTTTATTAGATAAATCCCAGTAGGTGTATAATTCCCTTTTACGACTGCACATGTAGTCGTGTATAAAGCTAGCGTTCTTGACAAATGGAGAGTGCTTGTCGTATGTAATAGGTTCTACAATATACGGAATATCAGCTAAGTTATATGTAAAGCCTTTAGGTACTACTCCCCTCAAAGCAAGTGTATGACCATCTACATCGAAGATAGCAGAAAACGGACATCTTTCATTTAAGACATAAGGATAATTGGCGATAGACTTCAATTCATCGTCGCTCATATAAGCGTATGGTGTGCGAGGAGTAAAATCTGGGTCCTTCTCGCTAAATTCAAACGATTTTAATACTATTTTTCTTGCCATTATATCCAAACACCTCTGTATATAATTTAAAGAGTGTTTGAATGCAACATTTAGATTGTATCTGTTACATATTTTCCGTTGTTGTATTTTAAAAACTGTTTTCTGTCTTTTGTTTTACCCCAAGCAGAATGTGATAAATGTACCCAAATTGATGAGCCAGATATTTCGTAAATACATTGGTCTACGCTTAATGTGCCTGCTTTTACATAGGTTTTAACTAAGTTATATACTTCTAAAGGGTTAATGAGGGTTTGTACTTTTCCTACAACCTTATAACATCTAATGTCTACAGCTTCCCCAGTACAATGTTGGCTAGTAGCAACGCCACCAACTGCTTTATTTAGTTCAGAACCTCTATAGCCACTATTGATATATACATATACTTTTGTTCCAAAAGAACCTGCTAGTAATGTTCTTAGAGGCTCAAGTAGATACTGGCATGTATGTTTCAGAGTATTTTTGTGTACATCAGTAGGTATGTTCTTAATGCCTCTAGCCTTAGCCGTATCGCTATATGTCATCTCTTCTAATGTAAAATGCTCTGATAAATACTCTGCCATATTATTCCCCTAACTTACTTATTGCTTCCTTGTAAGACTTAATCTTATTCTTCTTGTCTTGATAAGCCTCGTCTATAAGCTCATCTAAATAAGATTTTAAACTCTGTAAATCAGATTTTGTCATTTGTCTGCTTTTTAATCCTGTACAATCCCAGATTACTACAGGGAAGTTAGACCTATTAAGTAGAATAGCGTAATCGTCAGAATATCTAGGTAGGTAATTATGACCCATATAAGTAACTGGAGTTTCTAGAAATGCGTCATATTTAACTGTAGCTTCTTTAATAAGCTGTTCATACGCTTTTCTATCAACACGATTTTGATACTCTTGTGTCTTAGATATATCTACGAGTTTCTTATCCTTAATCATATATTTGTCTGGATTTACTTTAAACTCTTCGTATAATTCTTTCTCTAATAGTAATTCGTATGATTTAAGAGGTGCGTCATCAGTAATCTCAAATACATATCCAGTATTTAAGTTCAATTTATGTCTACCTTTAAGACTCTTCTTTACAGTCCACTTTTCTGTATACTTATTGAATACAGCAACCTCATCAGCTCCTAATTCTGGTGGAGCTACTTGTGTAGTATTATCATAAGAAGCATATACTGGGTATCCTGCCTTTTCAGTCGACCTAGGGTCTAGGCGAGGCTCAAAACTTCCGAGATAATTTCCATCTTTATCATAACTGTATACTAACATTCTTTCCCCCATTAAATCTTAATCGCAGGTACAAGAGCGATGTTACAAACTCTAACCTCTGGTGCTCCGTCTTGGAAAACTCTTTGGTAAACAGCTTTTTCGTTATCGTCTTTACCTAAATTTCTTGCGTTAAACTCAATTTCGTAATCGTAAGAACCAGCAGGTGCAGATGTTTTACCGTCTACTTGTTTAGGATTTCCTTTTTCATCAATAGCTATTTTTATTGCTCCAGTAAATCCTTTTTCTGCCCCTGTAACTTCTTGTACCCATGTACCATAAATATTAGGGATACAATCTCTTTGGATTGAGCAAACTTTTCTGTCGTTCTCAGTTTCATAATCGTAAATAGTGCCTCTATCTGGTGGCATGTGATTTACTCTTGCTGAACGAATGTATAAACCAGATAAGTTTGGTACATGGAATTTTCTAACTTCGTGTTCCACATATTCGTTAATATCTGGGAAGTTATATTGTACTAACACATTATATAAATCTCTGTATTCAGCGATTGGATAACCTGCACCATCACAAACTAAGTAACCTGCTGGTACTTGTTCAGTAGGGAAATAAACTATCATGCCTGCAAAGTTAGCAGAAGATAGATAGTCTACACCTTCAATCGCAGTAGTGATGTAGCCTGGAATTTCGACACCATTTGAAACTGTTGGTGGAATACCTTTTAACATACCAGAGCACACAGTAGTTCCTGTTCCCCCATATTTCATAGAAAGAACACCACCTGTTATGTTGTTAGCGTCTAGTGCTGTTAATAATGTACCCTCTCCGTTAGGTGCTAAGTAATCAATACCTTCTACCCAGTTAGTTGAAGATGAAAGTAATGACCACCCCTCAGTACCATTGTCTGAAGCACAATACCAAAGATTACCAGAGTCTGTATCTAGGTATAAATCTCCATATTTACCTTCTTTAATTCCATAAGGTGTTCCCAATCCTGTAGAAACACTCGCTCTATCTTTAGCTCTGTTAGGTACAGTTACTTCTTTTAGAGAGCCGTCCTTATCGTATATTTCCAATGTAATATCCATTGGAGTTGAGTTATAGAACATGTTGTAATATGTTCTTGTAAAATTAGCGTAGCTAGTTTCTAAGGAAGCTAACTGTTGTTGTATCTCTTCTAACTTATATGCGAAATTTTCATTAGGCATTTATCTATTTCCCCCATGTCAACTTACCTAAGTAAGCATAATTAACTTCAACCATTTCTACTTTCTTCAATACTGTGTCGCAAGATAGAACATTCATTGAGTACGGTGCATAGCCTGTGTTAAACCATACATCATTTAGACCCATATAATAAGGTCTGTTTGATGACATATAGTAATCACCAGTTTTAAATACTAACTCATCAGTATCCAAATCGTAGAATACATGGTATGTTCCGTATGATAAGTTATTCGCAACTAAGTCGTAGACTATTTTTGTTTTGATAGTTTTCTTAACACCTTTTGCTGATGTTAATACAAATGGTGCTACTAGAATTAAAGATTTCGTAGCGTCATTACAAGTCATAAAATCTGGATAGTTGTCAACCTTAATACTTGCACCAGATACTACACAACCTGTGTCAAAGTTATTTGTCATAACTGTTTCGTTAATAGCTGAAACAATATCTGTTTTATCTTCAGTAAGCAAGTTAGGTAGACCACCTAATAGCTTAAACAAGGAATTTTTATTTACAGCGTAGTTACCATCGTAGTCGCAGTCATCTTCTAGGTCAGCAACTTCAAAGTAGTTTGCAATATCACCGTGAACATAAGCTAATACGCCATCGTGAGCCGAAGCGTCTAAGTTATGAGCGTCCATATCTTCAGAAGTGATTACTTGAACCCAACCTACTGTATCTTGAATAGTGGTTTTAATGTATACGGATTGATAATCTTCATCAATGTATAAAGTACCATAACTAGCTTCTACAACCCCTTCTGGAGAGCCTTTTCCGTATAATGCAGGGATTGAACCCTTTGCTCTGTTAGGGATTGTTATGGTTTCAAATTTTAGATTGTCTTCGTCACCAGTCCATACCTTAATCTCAATATCCATGGGTACAGATGATACGAACAAGTCGTATAACTTACTCATGAATGATGTTGAGTTAGTCATTAAGATACCGAGTTGTCTTTGGAGCTTATCGTGGTCAAATTCTGCCATTATACCTATTCCTTATTCTATATAAAATCTAATTATCCATATCATTAGAGCAAAGTCTTACTACAATTTGAGTCTGGACTACTGGTAGGATTGTTTGTGTACCTAATACAGCGTATGATACTGATAGACCTGCTAATGTCGGGTACACATATTTACGAACGAAAACATCAAACTTCGTGAAGAAATCACTATCAATAGTGGCTAGGTTGATGTCTGTATCAATAGTAAAGGTGTCTTCCTCTGCTACTGGTGTTTCCTCATACCAAGCTGTAACTGTTGTATTGATTGTCTTATCATCTACTTGTAATAAGCCAAGTACTGTTTCTAAACCTTTTCTACTACCCTTTAAGTAATGTATTAAAGGAAGTAGGAATAACAAAGTCGTTAAGCTGTCGCTAGAGAGCGATAGTAAGTTTAAGATGTAATCGTAGCCGTGGTCTTTTACATAACATCTGATACTCTCATTTGTCATATCTTCTGGGTTCTTATACTTGTTCATAATGTCGTAGTACGCTAATGCTAATTTATCAGCATAAGGTGAACCTACTGACAACATTTGGTCAAGTAAAGGTATCAGTTTTTCTGCATATAGTGGGGTTTTTGACCACTCTTCACTTAAATAATACGAAACTGAATGTCCTAACATTTATCCCTCTAGTATTTCAAATCTAAGTTAATCTCAAAGTTTGTATAGACATTCCAATCAAATGTCATTTCTAAGTCATCGTCGACTTGAGTCCAGCGAATTTCACCGTCGTCAGTTTGAGCGTATGAAATAGTGATTGTACCACTTACATACTTTTTAACTGGAACGGATAATCCAAGTCTTACAAGTTCCTTGATAATGCCACCAACACTATATCTACGAGTTGCCACATCTGTTACCGTTACCAGTAACGCTTCTGATACAATGTCAGTAGCTGTGCTTACTTTAGTAGAGTATAATTCGTTGTTGTTTAGGTTGTAGCGTCTTTCAACTCTAAGTACATTATCTCTATCGTATCTGTTTACAATTACGCAGTTGATACCAAGTTCTTTATCTGAAGTTACATTGTAACGGTCGATATAAACTAGGTTATCGTCTTCATCGTAGTATTTTAAACAGTTGTAATCAGCAATAGGAGCTTTAAGTTGATGACTAGCGTTCAACTCTCTTATAGCTTCTAGTCGAGTAACTTTGAATTGTTCCATGAACATGTAAATTTGTTGCTCATCTGCTTCGTCATAATGATTATAATAATCTCTGATGATTGCGTATTCGCCTTCAGATAATTTTCCTCTTTCATCATAGAAGTCAAGAACATCTTTAGGACATCTTAAGCTATCAGCACCTTCTGTCATAATCCACTTGTCAATACGCTCTTGTATTCTTAAGATACTTTCTAGCTCTTTCCAATGTGCATTCTCATCTACTGGTTTTTCTTCCTCTTTATCTGGTTCTTCAGTATTATCGCCTGCACCAGTATCTGTACCCTCAGAACCTGCAAGAGAAACTTGACCAGTAACTTGGAAAGTATAACCTACAATTTCATTAGGTTCTCCTTCTTCGCCATCATGAGTAAATCTAATGTTATAGAAAGAACCTATTGTATATAAGGTTGTTTTTTGTCTATCTGGATAGTATGGGTTGTACTCTTCTTGTTTAGTAACAATTAAGTCACCGTCCTCTATCTCAGCACCAACTGGCAAGCTAGCAATATAACCTTCTGTAAAATCAGTAGAAGATGAGTAAAGCATTCCTAAGTCAATAGTGGTATCATTGTAGATAGTATCACCTTTCCCTGCCTCGTCTTCTTTTTCTTCGTACTCAGCTACTTTTGCCCTAATTGTAGAGTCCATTTTTAACTTTTCAGCAGGTACTTCCTCATATATTGTGTCTATCTCTTGAGCAATACTTAATCTGATGATGTCATCTTTTCTAATTAAATCTATTGCTTCTTTGTTGTCAATATAGACATAACCTTCTTCAACTGTATATCCTTCGTCCACTTTTAATGGATATAATTCATATAATGTGTCGTTGAATATTAGAGCTTCAGTAGAACCAGATAATCCTGTTAGTCCTACATATTCAAAGGATTTACCGTTGATTGTATATTTATCGCCTAGTCTGTAGTATTTACCAGAAGCTCTACTTGGGTAAAACTCGCTGTATGGGATACATACTAATACAAGTTTTCCGTCTTGAATGTAATCACCAACTTCCACCATTGTTACATCTGGAATGTTGGTATCTGTAGCTCTTCTAATATCTACACACTTGAACATATAAGCTGGAATATACTGAGAGTAAACATAATCGCCAATCGCATATTTAGCATTCGGCTTCCATTCTAGTACATCTTCAGTAATATCTAATCTCTTATAACAAGCCCAGATAAGGTCTTTATCAACTGTTTCCAACCCTGTATAGATTTCAGTAGATAATGCTGTATTAGGAATTACCCAATCTGGTTCGTTAATACCAGATTGACCTATAATAGAAACTGCTTTATAGTTTCTTTGGTTCTTATAAGCTAAATCTCCTACTTTATACTCTGTAGCAGGTTGTCTTTCTGGGATATGGAATTGTACACGAGAGTATTTAACATAGCTAAGTTTGTTCAATAAGCTCTCAATGTCATATACATTGACAGTTTGATTGAATTTATTAGCGTAAGCGTTATCAATAATGTTTTGAACATCGGCAGTAACTACAGACTCATCAGTATATCTGTTTGTCAATCCTAATGTAATATCTAATGTACATACTTCTCTTTCTGGAGGAATAATATCTGGTAAAGGTCTACCGAATTTCATACAAGGTTCTAGGTTTAACATCAATGTCTTATATTGAGCGTCTTCTAGATGTGTATGGTCATCTTTCATATAAGTTACAGCAGTATAAGTTGGTGTAAGTGGCTTATATGAAGTCTGAGTGATATTAGGGGTACATTGTTTTACTATATCAGCGAAGTCTGCTTTAGAACGAACTAAATTCTGTACTTCACGATATATTGGGGAGTTGATACTGATTTCTTCGATACTTTCAAAAGGTACAAAGTTTTCCAATACTAAGGTATTTGTGATTGTACCATAAGTGAACATATCCTCAGTAAAATCTTTTGTTTCTATATCATCTAACTCAATGTATTTCAATCTGAATACGGTATCAGAGTCATATCTTTGTGAAGCTCCGATTGCGTTGTTTAAGTATTCGATTGTTACAGACTTCCATGGGTTAGTGTAAATGTAGTATTTATCTATACATTGGTCTTTCTTAATTTTAGACCAGTCAAGCTCTTCATTACTACTATCCATATATAATGCAATATCTTCAGAAATGTTTTGTTCAAAGCGAACAAACTTCTTAAGAGCTGAGGTATTTGCCGTCCAGCTAATTTCTTTCAAAGCACCAACTACTACAGGTAACTCAATTTCAACACCTTTCTCGAAAGTAACACTATCTATAGTGTAGATGAAGTGGTCACCTTCATAGTTACCAATAGGCGTGAATTTAGGAATAGTAATACTTTCGTTAGGAATGAAAGTAATGAGTCGTCTTTGGTTTCGACCTCTATATACAGAGTAGCCGTTATTTACAGCTAGACCAATTTGAGATGACAATAAGTTAGCTGTGTCATGGAAAGACTCTCGTCTACCTGTTATTGTGTTCAAACTAATTACTGAGAACACATTAGCCAATAATTTCATTAAAAATATGCCTTCAGCAGAAGAAGTCAAATCTTGCCAAGTTGAATTATTCTCTTGACTTTCAAAGAATGACTTTATTGAATTGTATGCTGAAGTTATTGAAAGAGCTTTAGTATCTAATGCCATTATGTTTTACCTACCACTACATTTAAGTCTGGGAGTACACCTGTTTCACCAGTCGCCTTAACCATTACATGAAGTCGCATTGTTATAGTGTTTTTATTAACATCTGCAAATGCGTCTGCTGATTTAATTACACCTCTAGGTTCATTTTCAGCGACTTTCTGTTTCACATACTCAAATATCTCATCAGCAGTTACATCTGATATAGGATATTGTTCAAACCTCTTTAAGTTACAACCATAACCCCTGTTATATGGGATTTCTAATTCCTCTGTAACTAATAATCGCCATATTGACTGTATTACAGCTTTAGCGTCTATAGACAAAAACTTGTCAGTTTCTGCGTCCATAAACCTAGTATTCATATCACTGTAAACTACTTTCATTACCTACCCCTAGAAGTGTGTACCTACATCATAATTTAAGTCTTTTATTTCTTAGCTGATTTATTGACTTTTACAGATGTAGTCTTAGCCGTGATATTACAGTCAAACTCTGTGATTTTGTTCATAATCTTATTCATAAGCTGTGGAAATCTAATAATTACGATTTCTAAAAGTGCTAATGCAGTCTGATAAACACTAAACAGAAAAGTAAACAGGTTCTTAGCGAAATCAATAACAGACTTAGCCCATCGGATAATTGTTTCCAATGACGGTACTCTTACTAAGATATTCATAATCTTTATAAATGGCTCTACAGCAGAGAACTTACTTATAATAGCGTTAAGTATTGATGTGAGCTTCTGAGCTACTGCTGACAATTTATTATTAAGCTCCCTACATATTTTACGCTTAATATCGTTCATCTTAGCATTAAACTCTGCGTCAGCTTCATAGTAATTTCCGTTATAAGTCCAGAAAGTTTCGCCTTCTTTTTGTTCTACTTCATAGATGATAGTTCCGTCAGAGTTCATTCTTGGTAATGCGTCTATGTATGCCTCCATAGAGTCAAACCAAGCAGTGATACTAGCAGTAGAAGTAGATTTTAAATCCATCTTGGATACTTTCTCTAGCTGAGCATTCAAAGACTTCTCCATTGACTCCCTAGCTATCTCTATGTTAGTTCTTTTTAATTTCACAGGTTGCCCTGTTAAAGTTCCATTCTCAGTATCTGTTTCGTTGGTTTTTTCGCCAATCTTTGTAAGGCACTGAGCTGATGTGTAAACTATTGTGCCCTCAGAAACTCTTTGACCACTCTCCCCTTTAGTAAGAGTAAATCCAGTACGCACTTGACTCATCTATAATTCCCCCTGTAATAATCCACCCTCAAAATAATAAAATTTCTTACCAACAAAATCTGATATGATTGCTGAACCACCATTACCTGCCTGTAAGTTAGATATGTTGCAAGTTCCAGGTATATTGGTAGCACTAGAACCGTTCATATTAAGTATTGGAGCGTTATTATCTATCTCATTTGTAGCTGTAGAGCTAATTATAGCTCCTTGAGCTACTATTTTGTTTTTAGCAAATAAGTCGATAGTTGTTGCATTTACCTTAAAAGTATCATCTACATTTATAGTCATATTTGGTACATTCATAGTGCAGTTCCCCATACTGTCAATATGAATACAACCACCTGCAACACTTGTAATAGTTAATGCACCATCTTTATCTACTTGGACTGTGGTACCAGAGTTATGTTGAAATACAGAAATACCTGTTTCTTTATTGTGCATGGTAACATTACCCACGCTGTCTTTATTTCCGTAAGTATGTGGATAAGACTCATCAAATACCGTACATCTATTAGCTACCGTTGTTTCAATACCCGAATACTCTGGTTCTTCTGGGTTATTAGTAGGAAATGACACACGAACTTCAGAACCTATCTCTGGAATATTATGTTGTGTGTTGTCTGGAGAGTTTCCTGTAGAACCATCTCCCTTTTGTCTTACCCAAGGTAATTCTTCGTCAGTCAAATAATCCCATAGGTCAATAAGAACTTTAACCCTCTTTAATTTGTCTGGGTCATTGTTATCTACGACTTTTCCAACATACGATTGTGTATATGGGTCTAAATTGTCTTTATTAACTAAATCTCCGTATGGTTTAATTAACATTATCCAATTTCCTTTCGTAACTCTAAAGTTACATTACTTGAGTTGTAACCCTCTGGTGTATAATAGATAGTATAAGGTATTAGGTGTTTACTGCTGTCAAAATAACCTAAACCATCTACCTCAACATAGGACATATTAACTCTCTCTGAGTTAATATAGAATTTAACATTAGTTTCACTTGTAGGAAGTGCAATGTATATCCTTTTACCAGAAGGTACACTTAATCTCTTAACTGTATTTACTGTCTTATACTTATCGGTAAATCATCTTGAAACTATGAATGTAGTTAAACTTAAAGGATATGTATTACAAAA
>JAEIGA010001531.1_pt1 | contig 36109 bp, 53 predicted proteins | sample 9270691 | NCBI WGS metagenome assembly JAEIGA01 (sample SAMN17057246, study PRJNA624740) | gut metagenome | biome: biome; isolation source: fecal sample | host: Bos grunniens | place: China: Xizang | collected 2019
CAAAGGGCAAGCGATGAGGGGTATGACGCAATACCGAATTTAGGTTAAAAATGGAATATTTTCTTGGAATATTTTCTACTTAAAAATTAATTATGAGAGAACCGTCGGAAAGAGATATAAAAAAAGAAAAACAATCAGAGCTTGATAGAATTGCAGAAACAAACTCCAAATGCGTAGCGGGTTATCAGGCTATAAGAAATAACGTTTTTAACAATATTTCAGACGGCGACTTAGCCAAAATGAATAAATATATTTTTGCCGAATACGGTAAGGTTTATACCGGCTTAAAAGGTATGATAATCGATGCTCTTAACGAGGCAAAAGATAAAAACGTTGAGCTTGTCGAAAAACTTTTAAACGGGAAAGTCCCACCCGCAAGGCATTACAAAGTTTTGCCGAATACCCCGCCTTTTAAATATACAAACAGAGTATTTACAAAAAAATCTGTAAGTGTAAGAAGTCAAAAGGCGGCTGACGCAATAACGCAAATTATTGCCGATGGGAGGAATGAGGGGCTGGCAATAGCTGATATCCAAAAAAAAATTGATATTGTTATGGGCTTTCGTGATGCACAAGGGCGTATCACAGACAAGTCAAAAGCCTTGATTGAAGCGGGGAAATTTACTCACCGCAACGGCAGTATTTATGAAACATACCGTATCGCTCGTACAGAAACAATGCGAATGAATGCGTTTGCAAAGCACGATATGTTTGAGGAAATGAAAAGCCGATACAACAATATGCGTTTAAAGCTAAAAGCTACGCTTGACGGCAGGGAAAGACCTCAATCACGTGTTATGGATGGCTTTGTCTCAACAGCAAACGGTTTGTTTATGTACCCGAACGGCCAATATTATAAATTAGGCACTGCACCTGCACAGTGGTGCATAAACGATAGAGAAACACAGTACATTGTATTTTTAAACGAAGAAGAAATGAAAAATGAGAGAAAAAGATTACAGCAGCAAGCAGAAAAAGTCAAATCAGTTAAATAAAAAAGTCGCTATTTTAGGCAAGTTAAGCACAAAGTACAAAGCCCCGTTTAATGATAAGTCTTGGGAAATATGGGGATTAAATAAAAGGCCTTTTGAAGAACTCCCAAGAGTTGATTTGTGGTTTGATTTACATTTTAAGCCTTTTTCAGCCGGTCAGGACTTCACAAGAGAGAATTTCCCCTTTGAAAAAATTGACGAAATGGTAGGCGGTCATTATTTTAACAATACAGTTTCTTATTTGATTGCATATGCCATATTAAAAGGATATAAAGAAATTGCTTTATTTGGAATGGCGTTTGATAACGCAGCAGAAAGAAAAATCGGGCAATATGGAAACGTCAGAGAACTGATATTTTTTGCAAAAGGAAAAGGAATAAAAGTAACAGCACCTGCCGACCCGGTAATGGTAAAAGAATATCCTCAATACACAAAAGAATACGTAAAAAACAAACCACAATGAACATAGTTTACTGTTTTGATAACAAAAAATACAGAGAAATGGCAAAAAAGTCTGCCGAAAGCGTTTTAAAGCACAATCCCAACGCAACTATTTATTATTTAACAAAAGATGAAAACAACGAATTGTCAGAGTTTACATCTGATTTGTGCGGTTATACACACGTTTCAAAAGCTTGTTTTTTGAGACTTTTAATTCCTATATGTTTTAAACAATTTGATAGATGTTTGTATCTTGATTGCGATACCGTTTGTGCAGGCGACATAAGCGAGTTTTATAACGCAGATTTTGAGGGTAATTACATAATAGGGTGTCAAGGCATAGATTACTCTAAAAAGCAGGCAAAAGAATTAGGAATAAGCTTTTATATAAATTCAGGTGTTTTGCTTTTCAATAACGACTTAATGAACAAAGAGTCTTATTTTGAACAGATAAAACAAAATTGGCGTGGTGCTTTGGGAAAACCTAAAGTCTTTAGTGCAGATGAAACCGTTATAAACTATGTTTTCCACAAAAAAATAAAAAGAATTTCTGAAAAATATAACTATTGTTATAACAGGCCATACAAGGGCAGAGAGGTAAAACCGCAAGACGTGAGAATTTGGCACGTTACGGGAAGTGATAAAAGATGTTTGAGCATGATACCACATTAATTTTGTTTGGCCGCAGTCCTTTTATAAATGAAATATCTGAATATATTCCTGCTTTGTGTGAAAAATATCATACAATGGGATGCAATTACTTTGTTAATTCGTTTCCAATGGTAGAACACGTTATATTTTACGACGACTTAGTACCCGAAGTTCAACCTAAAACAAAAATCATAACAAATCTTGGTTATTATTACGACCAAGACAAGAAATGCTATAACCTTTTACGTTCGCACGGAAATTGCGAGCTTTATAAAATAAAAAAGGATAGCGAAAAATTTTCAAAAAAGCCAAGCACTTTGCATATGTGCATACATACCCCGTCAATGGCTTTTAACTGGGCGTGGTTAAAAGGATTTAAAAACGTTATTATTGCAGGCATTGATTTAACGCTTGAAAATAGAGAGCATTTTGACAAAAACACAACGCCTGACGCTGACAGTAACGATTTTAATAAAATTGCAATACAAATAGCAAGAAATCATTTATACAATATTGCAAAAAAACATTTAAATATTTATCAGTTAAACCCCCAAAGCGACTTAGATTTACCAAAAGTGAATATTGCGGATTTATTGTAAATCCGAGTAGATAAAATAAGGAGCAGTTTATGACAACACAGGACGGTGGTGTTCCAAATGCTGACGCAAATACGGCAGATTTGAACACAAACGGCAACACAAACGCTACGGACGGCGGCGCTAATGACGTTCAAAAACAATTTGATGAGCTGAATGCAAAGTTTGAAACTTTGGCAAAAGAAAGCAAAGGGAAAGACGCAAAAATTTCTCAATTATTAAAAGAGAAAGAAACACAAACCATTGCAAGTAAAACAGCAGAAGAACAGCTTGAATATTACCGCAATCAGACGGCACAGTTTGAGCGAAAAGAAGCATTCAGAACATCATTTAAGGAAGTAGGGCTAAACCCTGACGAGTTTATGTCAATCGTTGATGAAAAAGAACCTGCAATTCAAGCAGGCAAATTCGCAGCATTGCTAAAAGCAAAAACAGAAGAAAGTGCAAAACTCGCAATCGAAAAGTTTAAAGCTGATGAACTCGCCAAAATTGGTGGCGAACCCAAAACCAAAGACAAAGTTATTACACAAGGAAAAGATGCCGACAAAAATGCTTTTTTGAGAGGCATCGCAGATTAGGAGTAAAAAATTATGGCAATTATTAATCGTTCAGCTGCAGGGGGCTTAATCCCTATTGAATACTCACGTGAGATTATTCAAGAATTACCGCAAGAGTCAGCATTTTTGCGTCTTGCTCGCAGACTTCCGAATATGTCAAGAAAAGAAGATAAAAGACCAGTTCTTAATTCACTTCCTATGGCATACTTCGTAAACCAATCATCAGGAAACACAGGTGATGACGATATCGGTATTAAAACTACAACTCAAATGGAATGGGGTTCTTTAACACTTACAGCAGAAGAAATCGCTTGTATTATTCCTGTTCCTGAAAACGTTATCGCTGACGCTGATTACAACCTTTGGGAAGAAATTATTCCGCAAGTTAGAGCAGCGTTTGGCGTGGTTATCGATAAAGCTGCATTCTTCGGCGTAAACAAACCGACATCATGGCCGACTGCTATTGCTCCGGCAGCAGTAACAGCAGGCAACACAATCGCTGTTGGTACAAACCAAGACCTCGCTTCTGACATCATCGGTGTTGGTGGTCTTATGAACCTCGTAGAAGAAGATGGCTTCAATGTAAACGGCTTCTATGCTGCAAACGTAATGAAAGCTTCATTGAGAGACTTACGAGACGCAGTTAAAAATCCGATTTTCTTGCGTTCATTGACTGAAACTGAACCTGACAGATTAATCGGCGAACAAATTTACTTTGATAGAAACGGCAACTTTGACACTGACGATTACCTTATGATTGCAGGTGACTGGACAAAAGCTGTTTACGCTATCCGTGAAGACATCGAATACAGATTATTGACAGAAGCTACAATCATCGATCCGTCAACTAAAGAAGTTGTTTACGCTTTGGCACAACAAGATATGGCAGCTATGAGATTTAAGATGAGATTAGGCGTACAAGTTGCAAACCCTGTAACAAGAGCAAACTCAACAAGTGCAACTCGTTATCCGTTCTCTGTTCTTACTCCGGCTAGTTCAACATAGTTGATTTAAGGGGGGGGCGGTTGCCCCCTCTTTTTTAAAAAGGGATTTAAAAATGGCAAATATTAAAGTAAAAGATTTAACAGATACAGCAACCATAAGTTCTGATAACCAATTAATGGTTTTAACCAACGACGCAAACAATACAGTACAAAATATAACGGTTGAAAATTTTAACCAAAATATAATTTCAACGGATGCAGACAACGGAATTACACAAGGAACAGACGGCAATTTGTATGTTGATAATTCCGACACCGGAGTAACGGCAGGCACTTATCAATATCCTCAAAACCTTGTTGTCAACGAAAAAGGGCAAATCACATCGGTAGAAAGTGGTTCTCCTGCAGCCGTTCCAATCGCAACCACATCACAGGCGGGTATTGTAAAACCTGACGGCACAACAATAACCGTTGAGGCAGACGGAACAATAACAGCTCTGTTAAGAAATATCGGCGAGATTGTAGCTTCGACAATCCCATTGACAGACGCGGGGTTGCATTTGCTTGACGGTTCACTTATAAGTGGTGCTGGCATTTATAGTGCATTTGTTGACTATATCGCAAGTATTTATGATGTAAGCGCAAACTATTTTTGCACCGAAGCCGAATGGCAACAGTCTGTTACTACTTATGGAATATGCGGGAAGTTTGTTTATGACAGCATAAATAATACTGTAAGATTGCCGTTGTACAGTAATAAGATTTATACAAAGAGTATTAGTTCAACTGCTCCTGTTGTTGGTAATGGAAATGCGCTAGGCATAACAAATGGTACAAGGAGTGGTGGTTGGGGTGTTTGCTCGTACGATTGGAGCAGCCCACAAGTGCAAGAAAATTCATATAACCCCGTGGGTACAACATCATCACTATCTTCGTTTACTGTAAATCAAGCCATTGGTATCGTGTCAGAAGGCGCAAATTCGGGTATTATTGCAGACCTCGCAAACATTACAAACTCTCTTGATGGTTATTATTATATTGTAGTCGCAACGTCAACTAAAACAGATATTCAGGTTGATATTGACGAGATTGCGACAGATTTAAACGGCAAAGCAGATGTTGATTTGTCTAATGTTCTCGCCTCAAAAGGGATTTTGTCAGAAACATATACAAACGGTGCTTCATGGTATCGTGTTTACTCTGACGGTTGGTGCATACAGGGCGGGTATCTTTCACATTCCGATACGACAACAGCCGTAACATTGTTGAAACCATACAGTTCGACAAATTACGGAGTTTCAACCGAACCCATAAGAACTGCTTACAACGCGAACAGTGATGCCTATACCATAAATTCCGGCAGTCAATTTACCGTTTACTGGGGAACTGGCGGAGATTTGAGCTGGTTCGCGTACGGATATATAAGTTAAGGAGAAATAATAAATGGAAATTAAAGCGACATTAAATAAACCATACACAGACAAACAAAGGGCTGATTTTATCGTTGAGCAAAATCATCAAAAAGGTTATGAAATCAAAGAAACAGTGACAGCTCTTGAGGCTTGGGGTAAAGACGCTACAGAACGTCTTGAAGATTTAAGAAACCAAAAATACAAAGAAAATGAAACTATTCGTGAGGCTTTTCTTGTTTCGGGTGTTGAATATAAAGAAGTCCTTTGGGATAGCGACCTTGAACAAAAGCTCAATATTTCCGTGCAAGTTTCCACAATGAATGATGAGGATAAGGTGGTTTGGGTAGCTATGGACGGTGTAACGGCTCTTGAAATGACAAAGGCTGAATTGCTTGAACTCGGAGCGCTGCTCACAAAAATGACAGCTTATGTTTGGCAGTTTAAAAACCCTGCGATTAAAGCTGCTATTGCAGAGGCTCAAACAGAAGAAGAACTTTATGCGATAGAAATTGTCTACGATATGGGCGAGATAAACGAGGAAGCAGAAAATGAATTGTAATTGCGAGCAAAACGCTGTTGTTATAGTAAGAAATAATGACACCGACTGGAACGGTGGCAAGTTAGCGACAATAAACCTTGTTACTGATATACTCGATTTGTCAACCTTTACTGCTACATTAAATATGGCAGGGATAATAAAGACCTTTGATGATTTATCAAGCGGAAGTATTGAGGTAAACCTATCAGCATCTGAAACAAAGAATTTGCCGCCATTCTTTAACGGCGTTTTAAATTTAATTGACAGCACAGGCAAAGTGGCTACAATAGAGAGCTTAATACCATTCAAAGTTATATCAATCGTACATGGAAACGCAATCGCAACAGAGCCATACACGCTTAATTTTGATGTAAAGCAAGGCGGCGAAACGATACTAACCGTAAATGTTGAAAGTGCTGTGTCGGTTGAAGTTGGTATGACAACAACGCTTAACCCTGATGAAGAAGCGTATGTCAGAAATGTTGGCACTGGTAATCACTTAGTTTTAGATTTTGGCATACCGCAAGGTGTTCAAGGGGTGCAGGGTGAAACGGGCGCAGACGGAAAAGACGGTAAGGATGGTATAGACGGTCAAAGTGCGATTATAACAGGTGTAACGGCATCTGTTGATAATTCGGTAGGAACGCCATCTGTTACGGTAATATCCGGCGGCACAGAATTTGCACGTTCGTTTGATTTTGAGTTTAAAAACCTTAAAGGGGAACAAGGTGAAACCGGCGCACCGGGGACTGACGGTAAAGACGGCAAAGATGGAAAAGATGGCCAAGACGGAGCTGCTGCGACTATTGCTGTGGGCACGACAACAACAGGCGAACCGGGGACAGATTCATCTGTAACAAATAGCGGAACAAGTTCTGCCGCTGTTTTAAATTTCGTCATTCCTAAAGGTGAAACAGGGGCAGCAGGTGCTGACGGTCAAGACGGACAAGACGGCGCAGACGGCGAAGCTGCAACTATTACCGTAGGAACAACAACCACAGGGCAACCGGGAACAAACGCAAGCGTAACAAACAGCGGTACAAGCTCTGCTGCGGTTCTTGATTTTGTTATACCGCAAGGTGCTACCGGTGCTGCGGGGGCTGACGGTGAGGGTGTGCCTACAGGCGGAACGCAAGGACAAGTTCTTGCCAAAGTATCGTCAACCGATTATGACACTGAATGGATTACACCGGAAGCAGGTGTTACGGTAGATGATGCGCTTTCTACGAGTTCTGTAAACCCAGTACAAAACAAGGTTATTACTAAAGCAATAAACGGAAAACAAGATGTGCTTACTCCTGTAGCTCCAGTCGATATATCACAGGTAACAGAAAGCTTAATCCACAGATATACTGTAAGCGGCGATACGGCAACACCGCAATCACCGATTGGAAGTTCGCCAAATATATTTGATTATTACAGTAATTTGGGGTTTGAGTTTAATAATCAATCATTTGTCCCTACTAGTTTTTCTGATTGGTGCACTCAGGGTGCTAATATCGCCTCTTGGTTCGACATCCCTGTAGATTTCTCTACAGATTTAACTGCCGGACAAACATTCACAATCAGATTAAGCGGTGGTTCTAATAATAAATTTTGCTGTATTTTGTGTGATGGCAGTAATAATCCCAAATATGCTGTATTGTGTTTTACAGATTACTTATACGCGTATTATGTAGGCTCAGTTTCAGAAACAAGTGCAGGGAAAGTAATATATAGTACTTCGCGGCAAAGAGGAAACTGGTCGGGTGCAGCCTTTACTTCGTCTGAATATGCTGAGATTAGCTTTGTAAATCAGACGTCTTCGTTGCAAATACCTGTAGAATGGGTGCAAAATAATTATAAAAGAACGGGCAATGCAACAATAAGTCTTTCCGGAAGTGCTGTTGCTGACTTAGCGGAAGTTAAGAAAATAAGAGTATTTACGTCTTCTTACGTAAATTTGAGCACAACTACCACATCGACAGATTGGACACTTGCAGATAGCACTGTTATTTACAACAATATTTCTGTTATTTATGACAATACTACTATTAAGAAAAATCAATTAGGCCAGCTTTATGCGGATGTTGACAGCTTGCCGTCACAAACAGGTAACTCCGGAAAATTCCTTACAACAGACGGTACAGATGCTTCGTGGGCTACAATACAAACAGGCGGGGCAAATACCGATATAAACAATCTTTCAACATTAGGTAACAGCAGATTACAATATGCGCCGTTTAGCATAAACGCAGGTACGGTAACGAATGGTGAAAACGCAACGTTATCTTATTCCGGCTCAACTTTAACATGTGCGCCTTGCACAATAACAACATGTGACAGCAGAACGCTTGTTGATGCAAATAGCGCAACGTATGACGTTTCAAACGAAGCTGACGGAACTTATTATGTGTTCAAGGATTACGAAACGGGAGCTTTATCGTTATCGGATGAGTTATATATTAGTGATACTCAAGCCTCTACTGCTTGGACTCAACCCGTATTAGATGCAGACGGGACACCGGGCGGAGAGGTAAGTATCTCTGAAATTGCTATTACGGCAACACAGCAACTGCCTGCTTTGTGGCTTGATACGTCGACTGTCCCTAATAACCTAAAGGTTTACAGCAGCGGTTCGTATTCTGTTAATAATGATTTGGTGTATATTGGCGATTGTACTGTCTTGTCAGGCGCAGTATCGAGTATTACGAACAGAGATTTTGGCAAACAAATTGATACAAACGATTTGGTGGAAGTCCCTGTTGTTACAGAAACATACAAATCAGGCACATCGTGGTATCGATTATACTCGGACGGTTGGTGTGTACAAGGCGGCCGTATAACCGGAACTACCGTAACATTTTTGAGAACATTTGTTGATACAAATTTCCACATTGTTGTTTCATACGGTGTAAGAGGTTCGAGCGGAGCATATGGTTATGACCACCCGGCCACCCTTTCCGCTTCGCAATTTACTGTCGGTAGTGATGTCTATAGCAGCAATGCCGGATTTTGGCGAGCAGAGGGGTTTGTATCGTAGGAGTTTAAATACGTGAAATTTATTAAAATGGCAGAAAATCATTTCAAGGTTTTCAAAAAAACCTTAAGAAAATACTACAAATGGCAAAACTGGACACAGCCTGTGTTAACTGCTGATGATAGTTCGCCTGAAATGATTGTATCAGCGACAACAATAATGGGCGCAAATGCTGCCGCTTGGAAAGCTTTTGATGGTGATAATTCAGGTTCTTCAAGGTGGCTAACTCAAAACCTAGTTGGTACTGGTTCGTTACGGGTACAGTTTAACAGCGATATGTTAATAAGTTCAATAACCATAGGAGGGTTTCGTAATAATAATAGTTATTGTAAAAACGCTACAATCTATAAAGACATAAATAATACTGAACTTATAGGGGCAACAAAACAGTTCTACGATGCTACGGGAACGACTTTAGATAAAGCAAACACTTGGACATTTGGTACACCTGTAAGAACGAATTTTTTGAGCCTTTATACAGAAGGGCCTGACCCAATTTATTGGACAGGCTTTACGGAGGTTATTATTTCTGCTCAGAAGCTTGTTGAATGTTCTGAAGAAGATTACGAATATAATTACAGCAGCAAGTACAAAGAGGTCGCTCCCGGCTATCGCCAATTAGATAGTGTAACTTTTTCAAACGCTCTTATACCTACCGGTCTGGATAGCAATGGCGATTATAAAATTATATTTGATTTTATTCCTTTAGCCCAAAGTAGTGGCGTTGTATGGGGACAAGTACACGCTGACGATGATGATTACAGGTTTTTTAATTACGGGGGTAATATATATTTTGACATGGGGACACAGCGTTTATCGGGGGGTACTTGCTCGGTAGGCACAAGATACAAGTTTGAATTTGGTAATTATTACGTCAAGAACTACGGTGCTGTTGACAACCTTTTGACGGGCACACCTCAAACATTTACAACCCCATATGAAATCAACATACGCGATAATATAACCTTTTTTGGTATGGAAATATCTTTAAACAATGTTCTTTTGAGAAACTATGTACCTTGTGAAGAAGTGTCAACGGGGAATGTTGGTATTTATGATACAGTACAACAAACTTTTTTGCAGTCTCAAAACGGGACATCAACAGCCGGAAATTATATTATGGCTGTCCCCGGAGGAATAGAAGATGTTAATTTATACTATGGGATAAACCGATAGGAGGGATTTATGGAATGTCAACCGATAAAACAATACAGACCATTATTTAAAGGGCGGCCTTGTGTTCTCAAAATCCTGTGGAGAAAAGGTGAGTTGCCGCAAGTAACAAACGGGATATACGGCGATAAGTTGACACAAGAAAATCTCTCATTAGAACACATTGTACCGAAATGCAAGGGCGGGAAAACAGAATTAGCCAATCTCGCTTTAGCAACAAAGAAAATGAACAACCTGAGAAACGCAAGAAATATTAGCGGATATCTGAATTGGGATAGTGTAAACTTATATTGTAAGCAGTTTCAGGGAATACGGAAAAAAGATTTTAGCGGCGACAGATATATCAAGATATTAAAACAGACTTTAAGACGTGTTTTTGATAACAACAAAGGGGGCAGACATGCTAGAACGATTGACGAACAAGCTTGAAAAGCTTTTAAAACAAAAAGAAACGTACTCGCAGAAAATTAAAGATGCTGCAATAAAGCTGCGCGAATATGTTTCAAAGGTACGTAAACAATTAGAAAGAGCTGATGCTTTACTTGAAAGGGTTATTGGCAACGATTAGTTTGTTCTCTGCGCTCCGCGAACACGTTAAAATAATCCCTGTTTTCAGCGATTGGGAGATATCCGGTGTGTACATCCAGTTTGAGGCTAACATATAGGGGAATTGAAATGTTGCTTGTTGATAATGAAAAATTAAATTTAAAAATTTACGTTGACAGAGAACCTAAAGTTGCTGTTAAAAGTCCGCTAAGTCATTCAAAAGATGAGCTTAAAAAACCGTATATTAATAAAGAACGGTGTATTTTTACTTTATATTATGGCGAAGAACAATTTGTCATTCTCTGCGAAAAAGGGTACGATTGGGATGGGGCAAGCATCCCCTTTGGTTTCAGATGGATAATTGGCGCAAAGGGTTCTCCACAGTTTCTCATACCAAGTATGGTGCATGACAAGCTTTGTGAAAATCATCGTTTTGTAAAGAATGATAGATATTTGTCAAGTATTGTTTTTAGAGAATTGTTGCTTGCCTGTGGTGTCGGTAAAATTAGAGCAAACGTTATGTTTAATGCGGTTGACAATTTTCAAAAGATTTGCGGGGGGTGGAAGTAATGAGTTTAAGCACGGAATTAATAGGTTTACTCATATCTCTTATTATTCAATTGATAGCTGTCGGTATTTTTATCGGTGTGTTTAAGACTACGGTTGTATTTATGCAAAAGCAGCTTGAGAAGTTAGAACAAACGTTAATTGCGGATAAAAAAGAATTAAAAGAAGATATGCGGAAATATAATAATGTGCTTGAACGGCTTATTATAAATGAGCAAGCGGTTAAATCTGCACATCACCGATTAGATGAGATTTGTCGAGAATAACCAATGCTAAATTTTACATTATCGGAGCTTATACATTCTGACACGGCAGATAAATATAATCTGAATAATATGCCGGATATAAAATCGCTTGATAACCTTTTATGCTTAATTATAGAGTGCCTGCAGCCAGTTCGTGACGTTTTTGGCATGCCTATGATTATAAGTAGCGGATTCCGCACAAAACGCATTAACGAGCTTGTGGGCGGTTCTGAAAACAGCGAGCATAAAACAGGATGTGCAGCTGATTTTATAATAAGAGGCTTAACCCCTGCTCAAATAGTTGAAAGAATACGCAAAACAAACATTCCTTTTAACCAATTAATAGAAGAACACGGTAAAAACGCTGTATGGGTGCATATAAGTTATCAAAAAAAGGGGAATAAAAGAGAAGTTTTAAGATATAAAAATGGTAAATATACAAGGATTTAATCTTTTTTCATACTATCCTTTTTTATTGTGGGCTCGGAGAAATCCGGGCTTTTTTTATGCTTTTCCCCAGTTATTTTCTTGTTTTTTTCGTTGCAGGTGCAACAATATTTTGAGGAATCTGTTTTTCAATTATTGTTTGCTTCTCAATTATAGTAGGGTGCAACAACGTATTAATTAACGTTGCGGAAACGTAAACCAATAAAATAAAAAGTAAGACCAACGTTATTACGAAATACCGGACAACGTTTTTAGTATGTTGTTTGGCTTCCTTAATTTCTTGCAAATAAAGGCCCTCACGGTTTGCTTTATCTTCCAAAAGTAAAGTTTTAGATTCAGCGTTAGCAATACGTTCTAAATACGTTTTAATATCGTTATTGTAACGTTCTGTTAAGGAAAGTAAAACATCCGTATTTAAGTTGCTATTTTTAGATTCGGAATGGTTCAAAACCTCACCGTCAATAATGTTTTCGTCAGTTTGAACGTTTTGCTCGTACGTTTCTTGTAACGTGTTATCAACGTAATGTTTAGCTCTGTTTATTTGAGCTTGCCTTCTTTCCTCCTCAAGTTCAATATCTGTAAGACAAATTTGCATTATTTTTTTATTGTCGGACGTATTAATAACGATAGGGTAACGTTTTTTATAACGTCTTATAGTCGGATTATGCGGATCAACATAAATTTTTTTCCGTATAGCAGCATCGGAAACACCCAATAAGCCCGCTAATTCTTGAATTGTGTACTTTCCTTCTTTCATTTTTTTAGACCTTTCACTTTATACATAACGTTTGTAATACGTACTTTCGTAAGTTTCCTTAACGTAAATCATACCTCTTGACAAAAGTATAGCATGCTTGTTAAACTCATGCATGCTTTGTGAATGATTGTAAACATGAGGCATGGAAAAAACGATTTGTTGACGTCGGCAAATTGTTCATAAAAAATAAAAGGCTTAGAACGGAAACACCGGGAAACCGGCCCAAGCCTAATATTCATACTCTCACAGTATAATATTAGCAGGTTTTCAGTACTAAGTCAATAGGGGAATTTGCGTTTTTTAAAAGGGAGGTACTGAAATGAGTTTAAACGCACTTAACTTGATAGATCATGGTATGATATCATGTCATGATAGTAATTATTTAAAATCATGTCATGATTCATGTCATGAAGAAAAATTGAGCAAAAGCGATTGGTTTTATTTGGTCGGGATTTTAGAGAGTTGGCGAGTATTTAACCCGCGTTCGGTAATAAAACATTACGGGCCCTTAAACTGTTGGGAAGCAATGATTAGAACAAAAGATTTTGGACCGCGCGTTCCGGGCGCATATTTTACAAAAGTTGTCCGACAGCTTTCGGGCATCAATACAAAAGAGCAAAAGGCGGGAACAAAAGCAGAAAGTAATATCCAGCCGAAAAAGATGTCCAAAAGTTATTCGGAAGATGAACTTTTTAAAGATTATAGGAAAGCATGTAATTTTCTTTGTGCCTTAAGTAAAAATGATTTAAGAAATCCGGAAATTTTACAAACTAGTGAAGCATTAAGAAAACGGTGGAATATAGGCTAAAACAAAGAATTAATATTTATGCGGGTTTATGTTAAGTTTTGTAACTAAACGGAACATAGCTATAATATTCGTTATGTTGAAAGGCGGTTAAAATTTTTATGGGGATAGTTTATTACCATTTCCGAGGTTTAATCGTTATATTAAATATTGTACCGCCTACCATTAATTTGGTTTTAAACGGGCTGTATTTGTTGTCTATATTCCGCAATAGGGAAGCGCAAACACAGGCAAGGAAATCGACAATTCTGAAATCGTTTTCGTCCATAAAGGTATATAGTTTATCCCAGTCGCCAGTACCGCGCTCAAATATTTCATCAGGTTCTTTCATTCTTACCCCTTAAACAATGCTTGGACTTGTTGCTTAAATTTTTCTTTATCTAATGCGTAGGGAAAACTATCAATAGCCTGTCGCAATACACCATTTCTTAAACTTTCAGCAGATTTTGCAAATATTTGAATAGAACCATTGTAACATTCGTTTAATATACATATCAGCTCTAACAATATCCTGTCGGTGATTTGGGGATAATAGTTTTTAAAACCCTCTTTTGGCGTCCACAATCTACGTTGCTTTTCTATCTCAAAAGTTTTATAAAATTGTTCTTCAATGTTTCCCATAACAACGCTCCTTATCCAGTGGCATTAAACAAGCAACAAATTCATCGTCAACAAATATTTTTAATATTGGTTGTTTTTCTGCGTTCTCAACAACATAATAACAAACTACACACCAGTATGGAGTTGCTTTTGTTAGCACCTTTACATATTCATAATTAAATCCAAATCGCTCATTATAACAAATACCAATAGTGTTGTCAGTGAAAAGTTCACATTTTGTTCCCACATTAATAGGGAAATCATCCCCTCGCTCAAACGGTACAGTACCATTACAACCTGCGTGATTAAATATATCGGGCACCGTTTTTAACTTACGTAATGCTTCTGATTGTATATATTTCTTGGAAATAATAAAATGTCCATTAGATATATATTTGTCATCTGCTTCTATACAATCAGCATTTAATAATAGTTCTTCTATATTAGTCATTTGTTTCTTTCCTTTCTTGTTTTACTTTGTTTAAGAACTCAGGAATAGACATGCGCCAATCCGTATTATATCTGTTCATAGCGAATCCTTTAGTTGGGTATAGAAACCAATCTTCAAACTGCCAAACGGCGGCAGCTTTCTTAACTGCACCTATTTCGATAAAATTCTACAAACGTATTGTGTCCGTACTGACCTTTTGTTGCATCCTCGACTTCTTTTCGCGTAAGTTCGGGCTTGCATTTTTCTTTGTTATTCTCAAGAAAATTGTTTGTGCCGAACGAACAAGCGCCCGTTATTGTTCTGTAGGCAATTACCCAGAAGTCAAGTTTCCGTTTTTCATTAGCTTTTATGCCGCGGTATTGTTCAACATCTCTATCTGATGTTTTAAATAACCAATCAAGGTATGCTTGTCTTACGGTGTTCCCGTGGGCATATACGCCTTTATGGGCAAAGATATAAGCGATTTTATTGCCTGTTTTAATCTGCATTATATTGCCCTTATTTTTCAACACTTCACAAAAAATGCCGTCGATTTTTCGGTATTTCCCGTTTTGCCAAACAAGTTTTGCCTGCACTTCCTGATAGTGTTTGTTTCGGTTTTCTTTTGTGTAGGGCTTGATGTTTGCTTTTGCTTTTAAATCGCTGCGCAAAACAAGCGAACCACCCGCAGTAAGGCTCACACCCTCGGGCAGGCTTGTCAGGCTGCTCAAATAAAGCCAACCACCCGCAGTAAGGCTCACACCCTCGGGCAGGCTTGTCAGGCTGCTCAAATAAAGCGAACCACCCGCAGTAAGGCTCACACCCTCGGGCAGGCTTGTCAGGCTGCGCAAATAAAGCCAACCACCCGCAGTAAGGCTCACACCCTCGGGCAGGCTTGTCAGGCTGCTCAAATCAAGCCAACCACCCGCAGTAAGGCTCACACCCTCGGGCAGGCTTGTCAGGCTGCTCAAATCAAGCCAACCACCCGCAGTAAGGCTCACACCCTCGGGCAGGCTTGTCAGGCTGCGCAAATCAAGCGAACCACTTACCTTTATTTCCTTTCCGTTCTGTTCAAAAATCACATTGTTTTTTCTCAAGTATCGTAAAAATGCTTTAAAATCTTTCATCGTTCTGTCCTTTCTTGTTTATGTTTCTTTCCATTTCACCGCGTATAACTTCCCTGATGTATTTTGCCATTAGCTGAGGGATACTGTGCACGTCGCATTTTTTAAATATTCTGTCAAGGTATGTTCTCACCGTTGACGGTTCTATAAAAAGTCTTGATGCGACATGCTTTATATCGCCCCACAAAAGAACCTCTTTCAAGACGTCCTTTTCTCTGTGTTTTAATCCGTATTTATCCGCAAACATAGCACAACTCCAAATAAAGCCTGCGCGTTAAGTCGTTCGTGTTTGCCAAAAACTTCATTATTTTTTGGCGATTCTTTTCGTTTCTCTTGTCAAAAAAATTAAGCCATTTTACAAGCCCTTTGACCCAAAAGTGATTATAATTCTCAATTTCTGCTTCCATTGATAGGTTTATCAATGCTGATTGAATATTTTTGTCCATAATAAACTCCTCTTTTTTTTGTATTTTAACCCTCTCGAATATTTGTAAAACCGCGCCGTCTCAAGTTTTCGACCATAAGTGAAAGTTTTTCTGTTTCTGGGTTATAGCCGAACAAATCATCAGTTCCGAACGGAGAAGTAGCCCAAATATTTTTAAACGTAACACTTTCAGGTTCTTTCCTTGCTATGAAAGAGGCCCGTGCATTCAGCCAAGCCGGTGTTGGTGCGGTCTTTTGGTCATACTCGAGAATCATGGTCGTGTATAAATGGTCAAAATCAATATCTTCCGACAAGGCGCGTTTGTAGGCATTCCACCATTCCTGCTTGTTATCATTCGTAAAACTACGTTGATACATGGTAAATATTTTGTCCAAAAATGCTTCTCTGTTCATTGCATCTCCTATTTGATTATTCCGTCTAAAATACTTGTTTTTTTAGTTTTGTAATCATCTTCCCAACACCCTTGATTTAACCATGTGGTAGGCATTTTAATGTATTGCCTTTCAAGGTTTGCAGCTGAAATATGTTCGTTATAGCTTTTGACACCGGCGAGTAGCTGTTGGTCTGTTACTCCGTCTTTTAAAGCCCGTTCGTATGCTTCTGCTGCTTTTTTCTTGCTCTCTTTTCTGGGATAGAGAGCAAACCATTCAAGAAAGTTTTTTGAATAAGAAAATGGACATATATTATTTTCTTTATTTCTTTCTTTCTTTATTTCTTTAGTTAGTGTTGCTCGTGTGTTGCTCGTGTGTTGCTCGTGTGTTGCTCGTGTGTTATCATCTTGATATGCATACCAGTTATTTATTGTTATTATTGAATATTGGCGTGTTGCTCGTGTGTTGATTTCTCCGGTATTTTTTAATTTTTGTATGGCAGTCCTCACTTGTTGCTTTGAAAGCCCCGTTTCTTTTGATAAATGGTCAAGACTTGTGATAAGTTGACCGGCCTTTATCTCCGTTCCTTGCCACCTTTTATCTTCATAGTTGGCTTTAAAAAGCAAATGTAAAAATAATCTCGAAACATTTACATCCGAATACCACTCCCATTTGATAAATTTTCTATACAGTTTTATATAACCTGTCATTTCATTTTTACTCCTTTTAAAAAAAGGGGGATATAATATTGGTAATCAAGAAATTTTCCCCCTTGGTGTGATATGACTATATGACTAAAAAATGAAATCATTTGCAGTTTCGGCTTTTGCCGGTTCTGCTTCTTTTGGCTTTTTAATGTCCATGCATACATGCCAATCCGGCTGATCCGCTGTTTCTTTCCTGTCGTTCGGGAATAAAGCGACTACTTTTGTATCGTCTATTATTAAAGGTTTTAACGCTTTATCAAACGATACACTTATGTACTCTTTGTTGTTTGTATCGACTTTATTCCAGCCGCCGCCAATTCTCATTGTTCTGCTCCTTTCGATATTAAATTGTCTAAACTTTTGTGTTTTTTAATGTGTTTCTGAATTTTCCAATAAGGAATATTCAGTTCTCTGCTCCAATCCGCAAGTGTTAATCTTTTATTTCCATAACTTACAAAATGATTGGTTCTTCTATTGTTCTGCTGTTCTAATATTGTTATCCACCTACAATTAGATGGCTCATAATTTCCATTTACATCTATGCGGTCAAGGGTTAATTCGTCAGTATATCCGTTTTTAAAAGCCCAATCGAAAAAGGCACACCTATCAATAAGCCATTCTTCGCAAATACTTATTCCTCTTGCCCCATACCTTTTGTATTCAGGAAAGTTTTTATTGTAACACCGATTTTTCATGTTTTGATAAATTCGATATATTCTTGTGTGTTTTTTCCCGTGTATTCTTTTGGCGTTTCCTATGTATTCATATTTTTTGCAACCACAAGATTTTATTCTGCCGTCAAACATATGGTCGCATCTTATTTCTGTTAAGTTCCCACATTCACACTTACATAACCAATATTGTCTGTTTCCTTTAACTGTTGTTGGTTTTATTGCTGTTAATGTGCCAAACTTTACTCCCGTATAGTCTTTCATTTAACCTCCTACAAATCTATTACAATATTGTTTTCGGCACATAGCCTTAACAAATAGTCTATAAAGTTTGCAAATTGTGAAGTGTTTAGTTTTGATGAACCAAGATAACATTTAAAAATAGTTAACTTTTTCCCGTTAATTTCTCTTGTTTCGTCAAGCATCTCTACCACTCTGTAAACTTTTTTTAATGATTGTTCAGCTTTGGGTAGAGCTAAAATATACTCGGCTTCTTGATTCGCACTTCTCAAAGCATCACAATATATTTGCCACTTGTCATTGCCAGTTTCTCTTGATAATTTATCAATACAAAGCCAAGCAGCCGCATTTTGTTCAAGGCTTCGGCTGTTTTTATACTGTTTGAGCGTCAAATTGTAAAACTTTTCTGTTTCAATGTCGTGAGGGTAGTCGGTTTTAAACACCAACAAGCCCCCGCGATTGCTCACAAGTTTTGCTTTGATATTCATTTAAATAACCCTCTATAAGTTTTATCCCCCTGTCTATGCCGCTTTTAAGTTTTGCTTGAGCGTCTTTGTCGGCTTTTATCCGTTTCATAAAATAATATGGTTTTATATTCGGGTTGTATCCAAAGTATAAGCAGGATTTTGTTTCCATTGCGTACATTTGGCATTGCATTTGTGCAAGGTATTTCGGATCTATTTGTTCAGACAAAAGAAGTTCTAAAAAAACTTTATCGGAATGACATTTTATTTCTATACTGTCAACAATTTTATTTTTTTTTAAAACCACTCCGTCCGGAGAAACACCGAAATACTTATTAACTTCGACAAAACCCACTTCTTGAAAATCTAACCCTGTTAGAAGTGAGCAATACTCCCGGGCCTGTGCTTCGAGCAAATTACCGCGTTCGATGTCGGGGCTTATAAATTGTTCTTTTTCCGCTTCCGACAAATATTCGGCAACTAGCTCTTTGCAATAGGTTTCAAGACCTCTCCCGTTTGCCATAATTGTTTGAGCGTGACTTGCAGTAAGTTTCAGTTCCCGAATTTTATACCAATCATCTGTTTTTTGTTCAATATCATTGTATATTCGCATTTTTCATCAACTCCGCTCTTTTGTTTTTAAAGGCTTCCATTATAACTTTGTTTCCTTGAAAGTTTTTTTGATTCGAATTAAAATACGAAACCAGTTGTTTGAGATCGGTTGAATTATATATTTCGGAAATTGCATCGTCTGCGGAATATTCTTTTTGTGAAGTATTTTCTTCAAGTTTCCCGCTGCCCGAAACATTATCGAACAAATCGGCCTCAACAATTTCGAGGGCATTAAGGTATAAATAACGTTTCATATACGTATGAACCCCGCCTAACGCTTGAATTTTGTTGCACCCTTTAAGGTCCAAATCCTCAATTGGACTTGTAAAAACGATTATTTCATCGGGCTTTTCCGTGTTTATAACCTGTAAACTCGCATTATTGTTCGCTATTGAGAAGTTTGAACAAAGGCCTTTAGTTTTAAAAAGTTCATTTAAAGCAGGCAGGAAATCGCGTAATTCAAAGTATTCAAACCCGGAATAGCTGTTTTTCCCCGATTTTTTAAGTTTTTTTTGTTGCAGTTCACATCTGCAATCCTGTAATTTTTCAAATACATTCATATCGTGCTCCTTTAATAAGTTCTGTTTAATCGTGCTAAAGTCATAAAACAATTTGTAATATAATCGCCGCAATAGTCCTGATCGCAATCGTTGCACTCATCAATATTGCATTCGCGTGCATATGAACAATATTTTGCACAGTAACCGTTATGTGTCCCCGCATTAAAAAAAGCATCAACAGCAAGATCAAAAGCTTTTTTTAGGGTTACAAAATCTTTCTCGCTGTGCATTTTATGCCCCCGCTTTCATTATTACGTCATAATAATAGTTAATTTGTTCTTCCGTTCTACAATAATATTTCATTAAATTGTTTGCGAGGACGAAAGCCGGTAATTCAACCGTTCCTGAATTTTCTTTCTCGTAAAAATTGATAATTGCTTGCCTTATTTTTTCTCTTTTCCGGGCAAGTTCAGTATTTTTTTTGGCCTTAAGTTCGTTAAGTATTTTGATAATGCCCATAATAAGTTCTCCTGTATTATTTTTTAAAAGCCCTTTTCGGTTGTTTTTTAAGCGGTATTCAAAAGGGCGAAAACGTTTTCCCGCCTTTGTCGTGACAATTTTTATAAAATCTTGCGCCGTTTTGTTTCCGGTCGCCTTACGTATTCAGTTGTCAATGTACGAAATTTATTTGTTTTATTTGTTTAGTTGTTTGTAATATTGCTCTAGTGCGAAATTAATCTCTTGCGCTGCCGAGCGTTTGTTTCCCTTTGCTGAGAGTTTAACAACTCCGTAAATATCATTGTTTATTCTCATCGTAAATTGAGTGATTTCTGTTTCTTTTTTGTTTCCTATTGGTATCATTTTGGTTTCCTTTTTATAAAATATCATTATACTGTTTTCGTGTCAATATGGTTTCTTGAAAATTATTTAACATTGGTTTACAATTCTACTGTTATAGTTTCGTTGAGGTGTCAAATGGAAGAAGAAGTTGTTCAATTCACTATGAGAATGGAAAAAAATTTGTATGAACAATTAAAAGAAAGCGCGAAAGCAAATCGTCGTTCTATTGCCAAAGAGCTTGAATACTTAACAGATTTACATTTAAACCGTGGAACCCCGATTGAGGTGTCAGATGAAGTAGCTGCAAAGCTTATTGAATTGTTGCGAACTTCTGAGGGTTTCAATAAACTTACAAAAAGTATTGAGCTTGACTCTAACGGTTTCCGTGTCAAATAAATTCAGTTGTCAATGTCCAATGTAAATTTTGTGTAACAATTAAGCCCTGTCATGTTTTTTTGGGCCTTTTTGTTGTATAATTAGTATGTGGAGATTACAGGGGGTTGCGATTAAGCAGCTTCCTTTTTAATCTCTTTTAAATAACGTTTTATGATATCTCCAACGAAAGCGTTCATAGATTGTCCTGCGGAAAGTGCGCAAAGCTTTAGCTGGCGTTTCGTTTCTGTTGGTAAGTTGATGTGTATTTTGTCCATATCAAACCTCTTTCGTATTGGTATGGTATAAAAATACCACATAAAAAAACATAAGTCAACACTTTTAAACAAAATCTCATACAAAAATATAAAAAAAAAGGCGGAATGGTGCTAATCGAGGAAAAAATCAACGATTTACAAAACTTAATAAAGAGAAAAATAACCTATGAAGAACTTGCTCCGATTTTGGGAGTTGGTACGGCGAATGCGCTTAGAAATTGGAATTATAGAAAAAGACCCCTCAAAGAATTTGAAATAAAAAAACTTGATGATGCTTTTAGCGTCGGTCCAACAAAAGTAAACAATAATAAACAAAATGAGATTGATGATTGTATTGATATATCGGTAAGGGGAAATTTAACAGCTTCGCTCGGGGCGGGGGTTGAAATTGTCGATGAAGCTCAAACCGGCACATATGCAGTTAGCCGTAAATTGATGAAAGATGTCGGGGCAAATATAAGCACGACAGATTTTGTTCCGTGTGAGGGCGACAGTATGTATCCAACTATTGAGGGCGGGGCATTGTTAATGGTTGACCGTTCAAAAACCGAAGTATTTGACGGTAAAATATATTGTATTAGGTTAAATAATCAACTTATGGCAAAGCGGCTGCAGTTTTTACCGCCTAATAAAGTAAAAGTTATTTCAGATAATAAAGAAAAATACGATGCTTTTTATGTTGACTTGTCAAAAGAATTGGAATATGATTTTGCTATAATTGGTGAAGTAAAATGGTATGGTACTGTTGTAAGATAAAAAGGGGGAGAAATGGAATTTTTAGGTGTTATTATAATTATTCTTTTAATTTTTGTTTATTTTTTACCCGCGCTTGTGGCAAATGGGGGCAATCATTCTAAAGCGTTGGCAATAACTTTATTAAATATATTTTTAGGCTGGACTTTACTGGGTTGGGTTATAGCGCTTATATGGGCTGTTTCCGAAGAAAACCCTAAAAAGGGAAATATCCCGCTTAAAGATGTAGCCTCTCAAATAGAGCATTTACACCAATTAAAAGAACGCGGGATAATAACAGAAGAAGAATTTAACACACAAAAGGCAAAATTATTAGAGTAACTTTATTTTTAGTGATTATTTTTTTATCAGTTCCCGCATATGCGAAGCACCAATATTTAGAGAAAGAATATCAGGCAGAGTGGTGCAACGCAAGGGGCGGGCAAATGGAATACATCCTCCCGGACAAGGCGAGGGTGGACTGTTTGTTGCCTGATATGGCGGTTGAGTTTGATTTCGCTCCCAAATGGGCTGAGTGTATCGGGCAGGCACTTTATTACGGCAAAAAAACCAACAGAGTGCCTGCGTGTGTTCTCATTATGGAACACCCAATAAAAGACAAGATTTATTTGCGCAGGCTGCGGACGACTGTATATAACCGAAAGAAAATACCGCAGTTTCGCACGTTTACCATGAAACCTGAAATGATGAATGTAACAAATCCGTAACAAAACTGTCATTCAAAAAGAGGATAAAATTTGGGTTTTAATAAGGCTTTTTGCCATAATTAAAATGTAATTTGTTTGTGTACACTCTATGTAGCTTATTTTTTAAAAAAATTGCCAACGGGTTAAGCAAGCGCTAAATTACAGGCATTACTGTCTTTGGGAGAAGATATGCTTTATTGTTGCAGCCGTTATTTCTCTGATACAGAAAAGAAATATTTGCTTGACACAAACTTGCATCATAATAGAATTTTAGAATATGGTTATTGCCCTATATGCAACACGTTAAAAGCTTGTCTTACTCAAACTGATTTATTAGGCAAAAGGAAAGAAGTAAAGCCAAAGAAAAGGCAAACTCAAAAGTTTCTTGAAGATTGCTTAAAACAAAAATATTTTGAATATTTAAGACCGATAAAACACGGCTCACGGCAAAATATGTTTTGGTTCTATCAAATTAACGGATTAATCAAAGATTTTAACGACGAGAAAAAAGGTAAATGTTATTCAGATATTGTATATATAACTTAAAATATTTCAACTAACATATCAAACATAGGTGACAATACCCCGTAAAAACATAAGACCTTTCTTTATTATGTTTTCCTAATTTCCAAATCTAATACGACTACCACGGGGTTTTTTTTAAAAAAACAACTTTTCTCATAAAAGGTCCATTAAAAACACATAGAAAGTACTTAACTCACTTTATACGGCCATCTCCTCCGGCCGTTTTTCTTTTAGACATGAATAAATTAATTACTTATTTAACAACAATAAAAGGTTATTCAAAAAACACAAGTAGGAATTAATATTATGACAGAAAGAAAAGATATTGAAATTGTCGAAAAATCGGCGAAAAACGGCGGAAGATTTCAAAAGGGGAATACACTTGGGAAGAAATTTTCTAAAGAGTATCAACCTCAAAATTTAAAACTCAAAAGAGCTATAAAAAAAGCATTTCAACAAGTGGCACAAGAACGGCTTGAGGACTTACAAGATTATGCAACTTTGCAGATGTCAGAATGGGTAATAAAAAGACTTGATGATATAGATACATTAACAACAACTGAACTCGAAAAAATTCAAAAGTTTTTAGAGTTTTTACGTGATAGTTCAGGTCAAAAGCCGACAGAAAAGCAAGAAATTACAAACACCACTCCGCAGATAATTGTCGCGAATATAGAAGATAAAAACCTGATTGAAGATATTTAGTTATGTTAAAGCTGACAAATACCTTTAAGAAAAACGCAGAGGTATATAAAACACATAAGTATAGATATATTGTTAATCAGGGTGGCACATCGTCAAGCAAAACCTATTCAATATTGCAGCTTTTAACAATAATTGCATCGAGGCATAAAAAATACATTGATATTGTCGGGTTGTCGATGCCGCACCTAAAATCAGGCGTTTTGCATGATATGCCCTCGGTATTTGACCAATTCGGACTTAATTTTGATGCAATGGTTAATAAATCCGATTGGTATGTAAGATTTTCAAACGGAAGCGTAATGAAGTTTCTTGCTTTTGACAATCTTGGAAAAGCTCATGGTGGCAGGCGTGATATTTTGTTTTTGAACGAAGCAAATCACCTGCCTTATCCGATTGTTGAGCAATTGATAATAAGAACCGCCGATAATATTTTTATAGACTTTAACCCAACAAATGCATTTTGGGTTCATAAAAAATTGCAGGTTGAAGAAGCCAACAAGACAATTCTTATCAAATCCACATATAAAGACAATCAATACTTAGAGCAAAGTATAGTTGAAAGCATTGAGAGCCGGAAGGGCGACGGGAACAATAACTTTTGGCGCGTTTACGGACTGGGCGAGCTTGGTATTGCTGAGGGCTTAGTCTTTACCAACTTTGAACAAAAAGAGTTCGACAAAAGAAGCTTTGCTAATTATTTGTACGGCGTTGACTGGGGGTTCTCAAATGATCCGTTTGCTTTTGTTGAATGTGCAGTTGAACAAAACACCTTATATATTTGCAACGAGGTTTATTCAAAGAGCCTGCACAACCGGCAAGCTGCCGAGCTTATAAAACCATATTGCGGACACTCGCTTGTTATTTGTGATAGCGCAGAGCCAAAAAGCATTTCAGAATTTCAAAGTCGTGGCATTAATGCTATGGCGACAAAAAAGGGCAAAGGTTCTGTTGAAAGCGGAATAAAATTTATTCAGCAGTTCGACAAGGTTTATATCCACCCTGACTGCCGTAACACATACGATGAGTTTTGTAATTATCAATGGAAGCAAGACAAAAACGGCGAAAACTTGCCCATGCCTGTTGATAACTTTAACCACGCAATAGATGCCATAAGATATGCGCTCGAAAACAATATGAACTACAACAGAACGGTACTTGTCGGCAAAAGATTGTTTTAAGAGGTTTTTAATGATTGATTTATTTTCAGTAAAAATAAACGGACGATATGATGATATCGGGTGCTGTCCGAGCATAGAAAATGGCACTTTTTTATGCTGCGAAACCAACAATATATATACTCGCGGTTGTTCTTATCAAATAACAAACAATCAGCCGGTGCGAATAGAAACGGCTCAGGATTGCAAAATAAAAAACACGATTTACCCCGCAATACAAAATACTTGCGAATGGTTAAACAACTGGTTCACTATAAAACGCAATTACGCTGACTTTTGGACGCGGACTTATAACTACGGTTCTTCGGGGAGCTGGCATGAAGTGCCGCAAACTCCCTCAAACGGCGATTTGTGCAAAGTCCGCAAAACAATGGACTGGGAATATATTGACGAATACAGTTTTTTCTTTGTTTCTTATGTAACTGTTGACGATTCGGGAGTAATTACCTGCGATAATCCGAAGTTTGTCAGCGGGCAAAATTATTTTTATTACATAATGCACTTGCCCGAAGATGTCGAGAAAATAATCGGCTCAATGATTTATTATGATATCTTCACGCGTGGCGACGTTGACGGTCTAAAGAGCGAAAATACGGGAAATTACAGCTACACAAAAGAAGATGTAACTGTCGGCTCGCTTTCTTATCCGTCAGAGATTGTTGCAGGGCTTGAATCGACATACAAAAAGGTAAGGTTTGTTTAATGGGTATTGAGAAATATTATCACACAATCAATATTTTGCGATACAGCGAGAGCGATGATGATTTTTCTTCCCCTGCCAGCTATCAAGTTGTTGGCAGTTTCAAAGGCTTGGTTCAAGTTCCGTCAAATTCTAATATATATAACAACGGAAAAGACACGTCGAGTGTGTCGGGGGTGCTATTCTGCCCCGTTTCCGTTGCTTTTGGAAGCAAGGACATAATAGAGGACAACGGGCGGAGATACATTATTGCAGGGCAGAACACACAGCCCACAGGTGTATCGGGAATAAAACCCAAAAGAGGTTTGCACGCAGAATATAGGCTTGAGTGGACACAAGAGGGTATTTAATTGGCAACAAAGGTAACGATAAAAAATCCTGATTTTAATAAGTGGAAAGAGGCCGTTAATGACCTAACCACAAAAACAGGATTTAAACTCGAAGAAACCGCAAAAGAGTCCGCCCCCGTTAATACAGGCAATTATCGTAACGACATATCTTATGACGGGGCGAACACGGTAACGGCGCAAGCAAACTATTCTGCCGATATTGAATACGGTACGGGCGCACACGAGATAACCCCTCAAACTGCGCAAGCGTTACATTTTAAGCAAAACGGCAAAGATGTTTTTTATAAAAATGTTAATCATCCGGGAACAAAGCCCAACCCAGTAATGCGGAACTCTGCGAAACAAGTTCAGCGTGAAATTAAGCAAATTTGGCAAGAAGTAAAAAGAGAAAACGGTTTATAATGTTTGAACAGGAATTATTTAACTACATAAAAACCAATTTTACAGTTTCGGGTTTTTCTCTTGGCTTTGGCTTTGGGGAGATTAAAGAGAACCAAGCCGCACCTTATATTGTCATGTACCCACTCACAAACGACGGCACAAGACAGGTTTTATGCAACGATGATGATTATACCGACGGTGAAACCTCTATACAGTTCAGCGTTTATGCAAAGAATTACAAAAACGCTTGCGCAATAAGAAAAGAACTTGATGCTTTTCTTGCAGAGATTGACGAACTGACCTCGTACGTTATGGTTTTGAATAACCACGAAGTTACGAGAGGATTCCCGGATATAAACACAGGACTTTCAACAGATACAGTTACACGTTTATTTACATATACCAAAAAAGGAGTATAACAAATGGCAGAAATCAAAAGATTAACAGGAAAAGACGGTAAGGTCTTTTTAGCAAGCAAGAGCGCAGTTGTTACAGGTGACGGGACAACTAAACTCACAAAAGGTGCTTTTTATGTACCTTTGAACATTTTGGCAACAGCTTCGGGCTTCCCCGCAGGCGTTACTAAAGGCGTTGTATTTGTGGGCGACGGCGTTTCCGCACCGAAAGCAACAGAAACATACATCGCGTTAACAAACGCACCACAATGTGATGTTACAAGTGCAAGCGTTGAATTTAACAAAGCAGAAATCGACATTACAACACTTTGCGACGACATCATGAAATACGCAGCAGGCATGACAGAAGCAACAGGAACTCTTGAGGGAATAACAACTCTTGGAAAGTCTGAGCCGTTTATAGCTAAATTTGTAACGGTTCAAACTCAAAGCTCAACAGGCGCAATTACAACAACTGCACAAAACGACGATGTAGTTGTTGTTGTTCTTGAATTGAACAAAACAGATAACACAGATGCAGACGTTGCTTATTTCTTTGCTCCCGTTGTCCTTAATTCATTCAACTTAGGTGCAACAATAAACGAAGCTCAAACATACACAGCAGATTTCAGAATCGCACAAGATAATGAGCTTACACCTGCATTTATCGAAGCAGACAAAGCATTGTTTACATCAACATAGGATTTTCTCTCTCCCAACGGGGGCAAATTAATGCCCCCACTCCTCTAAATATAAAGGATAATATATGAGATTACAAATTGCACAAAACACTGAAAATATTGTCGTTGTTCCCTCTATTTACAAAGATATGGAAAACGCGCCAAAATTTATTTTCCGCAGTCCGAACTCACAGGATTGTCTTAATTTTATGTTTGGTGGCAACAATGTATTTGAAGCAGTATGCAACTGTTTTTTAGAGTTTGAAAACAAAATTGAACTCTTTAACGGTGATAAAGAAATCAAATACAACACTTACAGAGAGTTTATAAACGCAGGACTTTCGGGCGACATTGCGGTTATTCATAACGAATGTATGAATGCGGTAGCAGAAAGACTTTTAAAAATGGCTTCTGAGGCAAACGCAACCGAAAAAAAGTCGCAATTGCCTACGAACTCTACCAAAAAGGTGCAAGAAGCGTAAACGATTACCCGAAACGCCTGCGCAAAAAGCGCACAATGGCGGGAAATGCAAAAAACCCGGTTGCTATTGATACATACGAAAACTTATATGGTTGTTTAGATCCGGAATTTTTTGCGATTTTAGGCGTTTATTCTTGGTTTAAATCGGGATTACTAAAAGTAGAAATTGCAAATATCCCTTACGGGTGGGTTTTAGGGCTTAAATACTTGATAGATTACAACGAAGCAAGCAAAATGGGGCTGTTTTAATGGCAAATTCAGACGGACAAGTCAGAATATATATTGATACAAACGCAAAAGAAGCTGCACAAGCCCTTAATGAATCGGAAAAGGCTTTTAAGAAAAATGCAGACACGGTTAAAAGCGTTTCAAGTGTTTATAACGCGTATCAACAAGGAATACAACAAAATATACAAGCCTTGCGTGAAATGGCACTCGGCGGTGGTAAAAATTCTGCCGAATTCCAACGATTGGCACAGCAAACGAGAGATTATAAAAAAGCCCTTGCTGATGCAAATAATTCGGTTGATGAAGCCGTAGGCGGAATGGACAAGCAACAAAACGGCATGAATAAACTCGTTTCTGCCGGGAAACAACTTATTGCTGCATATGTAAGCATTCAGGGGGCAATTAAAGCATTTCATTTTGCACTTGAAAGTGTTGAAATTTACAGGGTTCAAGAAAGAGCAATAATCGGTTTAACAACTGCATTAAAAAATGCGGGTGTTTATACTGGCGAGTATGCAAACCACTTACAAAAACTTGCAAGTGAAATTCAAAACTATTCAAATTATGCGGATGAGGCAATTTTAAAGGCACAAGGCGTTGCACAGGCGTTTGTCGGATCAATTCCTATCACTGACGAATTAACAAAGGCAGTTATAGATTTTGCGGCCGCTATGGATATGGATTTGGAACAGGCTTTTACGCTTGTCGGCAAATCAATCGGTTCAAGCACGAATGCTCTCGGTCGTTATGGTGTAGAATTACAAAAAGGTATGACAGACAGCCAAAAAATGGCTGCCATAACCAAACAGTTGGGCGACAGATACAGAGGTCAAGCCGCACAAATGGCAAATGCCTCTACCCAGTTGAAGAACTCTATCGGCGACTTAAAAGAGGCAATAGGCAGAGGATTAAACCCTGTTCTCGAAGCATCACAACGCAAGATGATTGCTTGGGCAAAAGCAGCAACCGCCGCAATAAACAAAATGGCAGTTTTAAGGGCAGAGGTTAAATCTTTAGGCCTCGACGAACTTAACGAACGCTTAAAGGCAAACATTGACAGAGTTGCAGAAATTGATTCTCATTATAACCCAAAAGCAAATTGGCAAATAATTGCAGCAAATGAAGAACGCAGAAACAAACTGCTGGAAGATAGAAAACAGATATTGGAACAAATTAAAAAGCTGCAAGCCCCTGCACAAGCAAAACCGATTAAATTCAAAGAAGATGATTTTAGCGGGTCTGTGCCGGTAACAACCGCGCCAAGCAGTACCGCTTCCGCTAATATTAAAAAAATAAAAGACGATTACGAAAGATTACAAGAGTCTGTTGCAAAAGCAAAACGAGAAATTGAAGTTGCTGCTGTTGCGCACGGAACGTCAAGCAAAGAAGTACAACACGCATTTACTTCTTATCGTCAACTAAACCAACAACTTCAAGAAATCGGCAACCTTTTTGAACCCGAAAAAGTAAAAATTGAAGAACAAAAAGGTGCATATCAACAATTACAAGACAAAATAATTGGTCTTACGCAGTCGTTGCGTGATTTGGCTGCTGAAAACAAAATCGGCACAACTGAATGGGCAAACCAAAAGACCGCATTAACAGAGGCGCAAGCTGAACTTGATAAAATTAACAAGTCGCTTAAAGATAACGGCGTTAATGTCCAAGAATTAAGCAAAAGTATTTCTTCAAACCTCTCAAGCGGTTTAGTTACTGCTTTACGTACAGGCGGCAAGGCTTTTGATGCGTTTTCTAACCTTGCGGTTTTAGCATTACAAAAAGTGCTTGATAAACTGCTCGAAATGACAGTAATCACTCCGTTACTAAACGCATTTACAGGCGGTATCGGCGGGTCAATCTTTGGCGGAATAGGCAAATTATTCGGCAGTGCAGACGGGAACGTCTTTAAAAACGGTAATGTTATTCCTTTTGCGCGGGGTGGAATCGTTAAACAGCCGACAGTTTTCCCTATGGCAAACGGCGGCACTGGTTTAATGGGTGAAGCCGGCGCAGAGGCGGTTATGCCTTTAAGACGTATGTCAAACGGCAGGCTCGGGGTTGAAGCAGATACGCAAAACAACGGAACTGTTGTTAATATTTACAACCAATCACAATCACAAATCGAAACACACAAACGTGATAACGGCTCTATGGATATAATCATTAAGCGTGTCAACGAAGCGTTAATGAATGAAAGAACCTCATCAGGTTTCAGAGCTGCATATCAGCGTGAAGACAGAAAAGGATTGCAAGCAGTATAATGTTAGAGTGGACTTGGGGTAAACCGTTAATTGAGGGGTTCTCAAACCAGCCGCAAAAAGGTTACAGCGAAATTGAACCCGATGCGGGTGTTCCTTTTCGCAGGCTGAACTTTGCTGACATACAAGATTTGGCTTCGTGCCGTTTTGTTTTAAATCGAATAGATTATATTCGGTTTATGAGTTGGTATAAATACGAGCTAAGACAAGGAACTTTGCCATATTTGATTTGGGATTGCCGATACGGCATTCAACGTACAGCACGGCTTGTTGGCGACGTACCCCAATATACAACAAACTCAAATTATTATAATTTGAACCTGACAATAGCGTTTGAGCCATCAGTAATGACGTTTGATTGGGTTCTTATTGTAAACGAAGATGATGCTTTGATTGTAAATGATGATGATACATTGTTGGCGGGTGTTACATTGAGGTTATAATGGCGCAAAGGTTTTTTGAGCTTGAAAAAAATTCATTCAGCCGATATTTGGGGCGCGGTGTTTGTTTTTTGATAGAGCTTTCGCATAGTTCATGGGATGAAACATATTGCCTTGTAAATAACACAAAAGCAGTAACAGTAAACGGGAAAACTTACGAACCCTATCCGTTTGACATTATCTTGCCCTCGCAAACGGAACAGCAGGGAACGCAAATTGTTTTATCAAACATCCAAAATTTGGCTGCTAACTTGATACAACAAACAATAAACAGCAACGAAAACATTGTTTTACAACTTTATGTTTGCAACGTTGAAACAGAAACCGCAGAACAGTTTGACAAAGGCGAGTTTGAAATATTTAACCCGCAAATAACAAATGAAGCAATACAGGCAAATATTAATTTAAGACATAGTTTTGAGATAAATTGCGGTTCAATGCGGTATAACAGGCAGTTGTTCCCGAATTTGTTTTTATGAATTACATCAAATATTTTCAAGAAAACACATACGAGCTTAATAAATCGGACTGTTGGACGTTTGTACAAGAGGTTTTCTTTGATGAGCACGGCAAGAAATTGCCTGATTATCCGATAATGGCCGATAAAGCAGAGGCGGCAAGCTGTTTGCAGTCAAATATATCTTACAAAATAGTACAAACCGCAGAAAAAGGCTGTATTGTTTATTACCATAATGGCAAAACACACCACGCAGGCTATGCAATAAACGACAAAAAATACATTCATAAAACCATAAAAAAGGTCGAAATAGGCGACATTCCAAGCACGGCGATAATTTATAAAATATTATGATTAGAATAATTCACAAATGCATGACAGAAACAGAATTGACTGAGAAAAAATGGAACGGTCATTTTGCCTTTATGCATTTGGGCGAGTTTAAAAACGCTAAAGAAATATATTTAAACGGGAAACCGCTAAAATGGGCCAATAGGTTTAAAAACGGTGATATTATAGAGATTGTTGAACGTCCAAACGGCTTGATTTCTATTTTTTTTAGCGTTGTGTTTACTGCAATTAGTGCTGCGGTCGCTGCAAATGCGGCTTTGGTTTTAGGCGTTGTTGGCCTTGTTGGTGTTGTTGGCGCAACAGTAGCCACCTCAAACTTAAATAGAAACCCAAACAGCACAACTCAAAACAAAGAATATTCTTCAACAACACAGCCCGAACTTAGGGGCGCAAGCAACGATATTTCAAATGATATCATCCCTGTTACATTCGGAAGAACACAGCAAACGCCCTCTTACGCACAAACTCCTTACAGGTTAGTTCAGGACGGAAGCTCTACAAACAAATACAGACAATATTTTATCTCAAATTATAATAATGTTGTTTATTCCGACTTTAAACTCGGGGAAACCAGTGTTGATGATTATTCAATAGACTATCTTAACATAGAACAGGCGAGCGGTTCAAGCAATTTTATCGGATTTGAGAATTGCAAAGCCATTTCGGTAGATGAGGAATTGTCATATAACGCTGACGAAGCGGTTAATCAGTCATCAACGCATAACTACAATGCGACAGTAACAGCGGACGCTTTACAGGTTGATTATGAGATAGAGTTTCAAAATGTCGATATAAATAATTTTGCGCAAAAAACTTTTAAAGTTGTTGCAAATATTCAGCGATATGTCGACGGTGTGCTCGTTACTTTTTCATTAGAAAACCAATTCAATGTTAATGCGGCCGATTTGACTGCGAGTGGTGATGATTATGTTTATCAGGGCGCGTCTTCGTGGAATAACGGCAACAATACATTACTTGACAATTTAGTTTCTGTGCAAATTGCACCTGTCGGACAAACAAGAGGAAACCAAACGGAAACAGACAACGAGCTTGATGTGATTCTTGTTTCAGAATCCGTTACCGCAGACACATACACAGAAACAGTTACGCTCAACACATCTATAAACAATTATTTAGGCTCTATGAGTGAAGTTTTGAATACGTCGCCTGTTAATTGCACCGAAATTGATTTAATTATAGGATTTTCGCAAGGGCTTTACTCGCTCGATAAAAACTCCGGGGAAAGATATTCAAGAACTGCGACCGTTGAAATCATGTACAAACAAGAGGGCGGACAATGGCAGCCAATTTCAAGCGCGAATGCGCTTTATATCAGAGATGTAAACGGAGTAAAACAGCCGTTATCATCGTCAAGCACAACTGTTTCGGGCGCAAAAGTTACGGTTCATAGCCCGTCAGACTTGAACGTTGCAGACCAGTTGTTTTTCAGACCTATCGGGTTTGAGCTTAATGAGGGGCAATACACAGTCCGCGTAAGAAGCGCAGATTACGCACAAAAAACAAACTACGACATAGGATATCCCAATTGCGCAGAAATTCAGTTCAGATGCTCAGGCGACGTTGTAAATCCGATAGTTTTACCGCAAGTCAACCAAATAGCGTTTGAAGCGACTGCCTATAAAGGACTTTCGGGAACATTAAAGAAATTCAACTACATTGCAGAGGCGTTAATACCTGTATGGAACGGCGCAGATTGGAACACAACTGCAAAGACTTCAAACCCTGCTGCAATCGTCAGATATCTGCTTACTAACGACAGCGTGAACCCAAGAGCGGAAAGCCTCGACCATATAGATAACGACAGCCTTGTTGAATATTATAACTGGTGCGAGCAAGCAGGCTACAAAGCAGACGGTATTGTTTCGGAAGCGTGCAAAATTGGCGAAATAATCAACTCCATTTTGCAGAACACTCAATGCGCTATGATCCCGCTTTATAATGGTAAACATACATTTGTTATTGATAAACCCGGCAAAGTTCCCGTTGGTTTGTTCAATATGCATAACTCATGGAATTTTAAGTGGACGCCTGCCGTTGGTTTGCAAACCGAAGCAATAAGAGCTGCGTTTGTCGAAAATGACGACTGGACTGAGGACGAATTAACTCTTTATTGGTACAACGGGCAAATTAACAATGAACCCGAAACAGGAAAGTCAGACCTCGACTATCAGCTGATTAAAAAAGAATACAAATATGTGTGCGACCGACCAAGCGTTGAACAAATTGCTGCATATGAATTGGAAACAATCCAAACAAAAAGAAACCAGTTTGAGTTTGATGTAAACCTTGAAGCAATGAACATGATGCTTTTGGACAGGGTTTATGTTTCTAATACCGCAAATATGCAAAACGAATCAACGGGGCTTATTAAGTCAGTAATAACAAACAACGGTAATTTGACAGGCTTTGAACTATATGCTGACGTCGATATACCCGAAAACGCAAAAATCGTTATACGCTCGCTTGATTATGGCAATCAAAAGGCCGTTATTAACATATATGATGTTACAAATTCAGGCAGAAACTATATTGTAAATGTATCGCCTGTTGCATACGACGGCATTGTTAAAGGTGCGGGCAATATTACGGGCATTCAAGATACTTGGCATTATGACGGCGATTTGTTCACTTTGGGGCAAGATACAATACACGATTGCACGGTAACAGACATCAAATACAACGATGACGGAACAGCAACAATCACCTGCAGAGATTACGGTTTTTAATGTTCAACATAAGGAAATATAAATGTTAGATTTTAAAGATAAAAGACTTAGGGGTATTGACAGATTAAAATTTAACTTGCACTTACGTTCAGAAAACGTGCCCGCAAGGAAATTTGAATGGGTAAACCCTGAATATGCTGACGGTGTGCCCATATTTGCAAGGGAAAAGGTGTCAATTTCTGACCCCAACATAAGAACAACTTTTAATAACTTTGCAGTTATTATGAGCAAAAAAGCGGGGTATCTTGCAGGACACATTGAGCGCAAATATACCGATGATATTAAGGACGAAGTTAAAGAAAAATACGAAAGATTTGATGAATTAAACAACACAGAAACACTTTATACAGAGTTAATGTCGAGTTGTGCCGGTTGGGGTAACACTTTTACCCTTTGCTATATCGACAAACCAAAAGAAGATGTTATTACGGACGAGAGGGTAAACTATCCCGTAAGAATAAAAGAAGTTCATGCGTGGAACGCCAAAATTGACTATGACGATAACGGTGAACCCGAAGAAGCCTACATATACGAAGATGACGAAGATAGAACAATAAAAGTTTATAAATACGACAAAATTTTTGTTCAAAAATTCAAAATTGAGAAATCTTCGGGCAGGATAGTTGAAGAAGAAGAACCGCTCAGACATGGCTTTACGGAAATCCCCGTCGTCGAGTGGAAAAACAACAAGCTCAAAAGAGGAAACGCGCAAAACGCTGTTTGTCTTATGGATGCCTACGATAGATTAATGTCAGATAATATCACAGAATGGGCAACTTTCAGACAAGCATATTTGTTCTTGAAAAATATGGGCGTTATTGATGAAGAAACAAAATCAATGATGCAGAAAACAGGTGCAATCGTTGCCAACGGCGACAGTTCCGAAGTGCGATTTGTAACAAAAGACGTAAATCCTGAATTTGTTAAATTCATTACAGAGAAAACTTGGCGTTCGATTTGGATTGTTGCTGCGTCTATTGACCCGGAAGCTATGGCAAATCTTTCTCAAGCTACAGTTTTTCAAATTCAACAACTATACGCAAATATGGAAGATGATTGCAGATTTACAGAGCAGGCTTGGATGCGCTCATTTGAGTATTTGGATAGAATTTTAAAAAGCTACTGGACAGGGCTTGATATAGACAGCGTTCAAGACTACAACACATATGATATTGATTATGAGTTTATACGAACATTACCAAAAGATATAATGACATACTTAAAAGATTTGAGAGCGGCAGGCGGAACACTTCCTAACGCAGAAATCTTAAAGCGTTCAGGTTATGACGAGCAAACAGCAGAAGAACTTGCGCAAAGGGCAAGCGATGAGGGGTATGACGCAATACCGAATTTAGGTTAAAAATGGAATATTTTCTTGGAATATTTTCTACTTAAAAATTAATTATGAGAGAACCGTCGGAAAGAGATATAAAAAAAGAAAAACAATCAGAGC
>JAEIGA010001532.1_pt1 | contig 36087 bp, 29 predicted proteins | sample 9270691 | NCBI WGS metagenome assembly JAEIGA01 (sample SAMN17057246, study PRJNA624740) | gut metagenome | biome: biome; isolation source: fecal sample | host: Bos grunniens | place: China: Xizang | collected 2019
AGAAACTCGGACGTAAGATTCGCGACAACGAGTTGAAGCGTATCCCATACATGCTCATCGTAGGTGAGAAAGAGGCAGAACTAGGACTCGTTTCTGTACGCCAACAAGGCGCAGAGGAGAAGGGTCAGATGACCGTTCAAGAGTTTGCTGACATGATCACAGCTACTGTGAAGGAGCAAATGAATGCGTATTAATTGCCCTGCGGGCTGTGGTTTAGTGTTTAGAGGACGCTTCGCTACAGTTTAGAGGCATGATATAGAAAAAGACGAGGATTGTCCTCGTCTTTTTCGTTTGTTAGTCTTTTGATATTCGATTTTGCTAAACACTAAATAGTAGGTGCAGAGTGCCGTCTATTAAATAAAAAAATCAGATTAATTTGCATATATCAGAAGATTTTATTACCTTTGCAGCGAATTTATACTAAATTGGCATGAAACGCATATTATTTTTATCTACCCTTTTGCTTTGCCTCGTGAACTTGGCAAATGCAGTTAGTCCTTCGGGAACTCTACCTGTGATGTATATCACCACAGAGAACAATAAACCTATTACTAGTAAGGAAGACTATCTCAATGCTACCTACTACCTTGATGCTAAAGGTATTGCAGGTTACGAGAATATTGGTAGTGCCACCGCCCCTTTGAATATGGAGATCAAAGGTCGTGGCAACTATTCATGGACTGGCTTTGACAAAAAGCCTTACCGCATCAAACTCGCCGACAAGCAACAGCTATTGGGTATGAATAAGAGCAAACACTTTACGCTCTTGGCACATGCTGATGATAGCAAAGATAAAAAGGGTTACCTGCGCAATGCAGTGGGCTTTGAGCTTAGTAAGTTGATCGGCATGACCTATACACCCGATGCCAAGCCATTGGAACTAGTGTTGAATGGTGACTATATCGGTCTGTACTTCCTCACCGAGCATATTCGCGTGGATAAGGATCGTGTGAATATCGTGGAGCAAGAAGACGAAGAGATTGATAGTGAGAAGATTACGGGTGGTTGGCTCGTAGAGATCGACAACTATGACACCGATCCACATATCACCATCAAGGAGGGTGGCAAAACGACTATGTGGATTACCTATAAGACACCAGAAGTGTTGTCTTATCAGCAAGAGCAGTATCTGACTCAGCAGATTAAGATGCTTGACAATCTAATTTATGGGGATAAAAATTCCGATAAGCTTTGGGAGTATTTGGATATGGATGCCTTGGCTAAATTCTACATTGTACAAGAGATCACCGACAACTACGAATCGTTCCACGGAAGCTGCTATTTGCATAAAGATATGGGTTCGAATGCTAAATGGCATTTTGGTCCAGTATGGGACTTTGGTAGTTCGTTCAATCGTGATAAATCACAGTATCTGTATCAAGGCGATGTGTGGCACAATCATTGGATTCCTGAGATCTGCAAGTTCCCTGCATTTATGGAGCGTGTAAAAGAGATTTGGAGTGAGTTTTATGCAAATGAGTTTGATCAGATTTACAACTTTATTGAAGCGCATGAGCGCCAAGTATCTGCTGCTGCTGCCAAAGATAAAGAGCGTTGGCCTGAGTACCATGGTGGTAATTCGTTTGCTACCTATGTAGAAAGAACTACTAGTGTTCTTCGTAAAAATGCGGAATGGCTCGACGAGCAATGGGGTGGTAATAATAATGGCAATGGCGGAAACGGCGATAATAGTGGTAATAATGGCAATGATGATAATAGCGGAGCCCTTTCTCCTATGGATTATATGTATATTTGGGTAGGAGGCGAGTGCGTAGAGTACGCGGTGGCTAATGTGGATAGTATTACCTTTGCGAAGAAGGAAGGTATTGTCGTTAAGGCGAAGGTTCCAGTGTTTTGGGGCTCAGATATTTATGTGTACATATGGGAGACGCAAGGAGTTGAGACGGGCGAATATAAAGCCGTAAAACAGGGTGATTGGTATGTCTATACTTATAATGGTACAGAACTAAATATCATCTTTAAGATGGGTAGAGGATGGAAAGGCAATAAATATCAAACGGAGGATATTTACACAAAGCAGAGCGCTTGCTACACCATTAGTGCGGATGCAGAAAGCGATGACGAGAAGGGAAAAGTTACTCAGGTAAGTTGCCCTTGATGAAAGAGTCGTTTTTGTAGGATAATATCAGTTGTTGGTATCTAGGTAGTCTGTGGTGATTATATAACAACCTAGTTCCAACATTTGGTTGCACCTGTCCTGATCATTGATAGTCCATGCTGCTACTGGTAGTTTGGCTTTCTTGCATTCCTGTGCAATATCCGAATTGAAGTTGCTGTTGTTGACACTCAGGTTGACACCCCATTCTATACACCATGCTATGTCTTCGCTTGCCACATGATGGCGCAGCCATTGGCATTGTAGTTGTGGATAGTGTTTGCGGATATATTCGATGGATTGCTGCATAGAGGTTAGTATCACAGTTTGCTCTACCAATCCGTGTTTTTCTATCAAACTGAATAGTTCGGGAAATAATGTCATGTCGTAGTTGTTCAACCCAATAGCCCATTTCAGTTCTACCACGGGAAATACTCCATGCTTTTGACAGATGCCTAAATACTCATCTACCGTGCATATATGTGCGGTGTATGTGATGTCGTGTCGTGTTTGAGTCAAGGTGAGCGCTTGCAACTCTGCCAATGTGCTGCTCGGAATGAGCAAACTGTCCACTCCTGCACGCTCCAAATGGTCGTCGTGCCAACATACTAACTGACTATCTATCGTTACTTTTACATCACATTCCAAACCGTGATAGCCAAAGTGGGTGGCTCCATTCACAAAGGCTTCGTGAGTGTTTTCTACGCCTAGTAAACTACCGCGATGTCCTACATAAATAGGGGCATGAGAGCATGCTTGAATGATTGTACCAACAAGGCACAAAAATAGAATTTTTGTTTTCATGGTGTGTTATGTTGCTATTAGTTAGTGTCGGTTAATGACGCCTAAATTCAGCCAATACAATGGCTGTGGCTATGCCTACATTGAGGCTCTCCGATGTGGCCGCATCGGCTGGACAGGATGGGATAAGCAATGGATGAGTAATCAACGAGCGTACCGCAGGCGATATTCCATTGCCTTCGTTGCCCATAATGATGACGCCATGTTGTTTGTCTGGTATGGCTTGCGGTTGGTACATGTTGATGCCTTCTAGCAAAGTGCCATACAAAGGCGTACCCTGTGTTTTTATTTCTGAGAGTACCTTGGGGATGTCCACATAGTGCAGTTTTACGCGTGCAAGCGCACCCATGGTAGCTTGCACCACTTTCGGATTATAGCAGTCTGCTGTGTCACACGAACATAGTATGTTGCGTATGCCAAACCAATCGCATGTGCGAATGATAGTACCCAAGTTGCCTGGGTCTTGTATGCCGTCGAGGGCGAGAAGCAGGTTGGATGTTGGGTATTGGGTATCGGATGTAGGTTTTCGAAAGACTGCAATGGTTCCTTGTGGATTGCGAAGCGATGACATTTGCTCTATTTCTGTACGAGAAGCGTTTTCTGGAGAAGCTAACAACACGAGTTCAAAGGCGTTGCGCAAATCGTTGACACACTTCTCTCCTTCCGCTACGAATACGCCTTCTGCATCGCGATTCTTTTTTTGTTGCAGACTGCGTATCCATTTTATTTGTGCTTTGCTTAGGTGTTCGGCCATTGTTCTTGATTTTATTTTGCAAAGATATGCAAAAAATTGCATAAATGCAAGAAAATAAGTGAATCTCAGCATTTTTTTTCAAAAATTCTTGCGTATTTGCGTATTTTGTTGTACCTTTGCAGCCGATTTAGGGTAAGTCCTACACGACCAGCTCCCTTTGAACTCCCCCAGGTCCTGACCGAAGCAAGGGTAAAAGGTTGTAGCGGTGCGATGTAGTCAGCTTACCCTTTTTTGTTTTAATGCTATACCCATGCTGAACGATTTTATTAAAAATAGAATAAAGCAGAATCTGCCCTTCGTTGTGAACGAAGGCCAGGATGTGCTGTTGGATAAAATCGCTCAGTTTATTACTAGTTCAGATCAGCGAAAAGCCTTTATTCTTCGAGGTTATGCAGGTACGGGTAAGACTTCTATAATGGCTGCGCTAGTGCAAGCATTGCGCCAATTGCAGCAGAGTATCGTATTGCTAGCACCTACCGGTAGGGCCGCCAAGGTTTTGTCGCATTATGCTCACACTAGTGCGTATACGATTCATAAGTATATCTACCGTCAAAAGCAGTTGGGCGAAGAGGTCTTTTCTTTGAACGATAATCTGCGTCCCAATACCCTTTTTGTTGTGGATGAGGCCTCTATGATCAGTGGCAAGAGAGATAATCAGAATTTTGGTTCGGGCATGCTCCTGGATGACTTGGTAAAGTTTGTTTATGGTGCTCCTGGATGTAGTCTTTTTTTGCTAGGTGATGATGCTCAGTTACCGCCTGTTGGGTCGCTCGAGTCACCTGCTTTGAGTGAGGGTTATATGGCTGGGTATCAGTTGGATATCACATCTCATACGCTGGTGCAAGTGGCTCGTCAAGCGCTTGATAGTGGCATACTTGATAACGCCAATCGATTGCGTCCTCTAGCGCTTGGTCAACAGCGTTCGTCGGGGCGTCAAGTGGAGGAGGAAATGTGGCGATTATTACGCCTTACACACGATGTTACTACCGTCAATGGAGTAAGTTTGCAAGAGGAATTAGAGCGCTCGTACAATCAAGTGGGCGAGGAGGATACCATTCTGCTTACCCGCACCAATCGACGCACCAATATCTACAACCAAGGTATCCGTACGCGAATACTCTGGCGTGAGGAAGAAATTGCTACAGGCGACCGCTTGATGGTGAGTAAAAACAACTATTTTTGGACCGAAAAATACGAAAATCTACCTTTCCTAGCTAATGGTGATATGTTTGAGATTGTGCGCCTCAGAAATATGCGAGAGATGTATGGATACCACTTCGTGGATGCGCAGCTCAAAGCCTTGGATTACGATTGGGAAATAGATGCGGTACTCTGGCTTGATACAATGAGTAGCGATGGGCCAGAAGCCAATACGCAGATGCATAAAGATTTATTCGGTAAGGTGGCGGAAGATTTTCCAGAACTAGCAAACAATCGAAAAAAACTCGTTGAGGCCATCTATTTGTCGCCTTACTACAATGCTTTGCAAGTGCGAATGGCCTATGCCATTACAGGACATAAATCGCAGGGTGGCCAATGGTCGCGTGTGTTTATTGATCCATACAAAGGGGGAGATCCAACAAAGGTGCAAACACCTGAGCAACAGCAGGAATTCTACCGCTGGCTATATACCGCTATAACGCGAGCAAAAGAGAAGGTTTATATTCTCAAAAACGAGGTTTCTAGCTAAACTTAATATAGTGTCATTATGTCATCTTTCCTCTATCTTCTCGTGTTGGTAACGAGGTGGTAACGGGTAGTGTCTAAGATTTGTAGTTTTTTTCTACGAAAAAACTTGCAAGTCCGCGAAAAAAGTTGTACCTTTGCAGCGTTTTAGTATTTTTGTTAAGAAAACTTGCAAAATAATATAATATGAAGCGAATTTTTACAGTTTTTTTTGTGGCATCCTTCCTGCCTTTAATGGTGCTTTGGTATGGATGCGAAGCGGATGTTAATCTCAATGATGTTGATAAGACTGTGCTGGTTAAAGGCAATGTGGCAATACCAGTAGGTTCGACTAAAATTGAAATTGGTGATTTCATCGGCGATGGTTCTATGGGTATCTATGTGGATAGCCTGAACAACAGAGGTGTACTTACTTTCCGTGATACATTCTCAATGACCAAGAACTTCCACAAGGTTGAGCTTACTTCTTACATCAGCAAGGCTTCTGTTAAGATGGATGTGTATGAGAAACTCCAACCCGTATTGGTGGGCGGTAATCTTATTGGTACGGGTGTGGCTGTGCCAGTAGAGTTTCCTTTGACGCTCAAACTTACGGGTATTAACAATAATGAGGACTACCAGCGTTTGGATAGTGCACTCATCAAGGATGCTAGTTTCGTTAGCAATATCGTGCTTGATGGCGGATTGTCATTGGAGTGGGATTGGATTGAGAAAGTGACCATCACTCTAGGTGAGGCATTCCATCGCAAAGGGGGAAATGTGTTGGATATATATACTAAAGGCCAAGCGGGATATGGATTCGGAGAGGATATTCCTATCAATGTGGATGAGTTCTCAATGAACTTAATGAAAAACAAGACCCCAATCACTCCTGAGGCTTATGGCATTAATAATGTGGTGGACTACTGCGACTTCGTGGTGACCTTCTGGGTGAATATCCCTGTTGGTACTATGGTGGCTGTCCCATCTTCCGCTGCGCTCAACTATAACCTGAATGTACAGTTTATCGATTATCATGCTATTTGGGGTATGTTTAAGGCTAGTGGTGATATGTCCGATGAGCGTGAGGTTTCCTTGACAGAAGAGCTCGGTATCTGGCAGTTGTTCCAATCGGCTACTCTGCCATTTGCAGATCCTAAGATGGATATGAAGATTACCACCCAAATTGCAGGTGCGCTGATGATGAAGGGTGATTATATCTATGTGAAAGAAGAGGGTAAAGAACCTATCTATGCTACCTTTGATGGTAATAAGAACTTGTATAAGTACTTCAACCCCAATGAGTATTTAAGTTTGAATAGTACTATTGGCGATTCCGCAACGATGCATGTGCTCTTTGATAAGGACCCTGCTCGTGGCTGTATCGATAAGCTCTTTACGGTCAAGCCAGATTATTTTGGATACAAGTTCTCTGTTGATTTCTTCCGTCAAGAGACGCCACAAATTCGTGTGACTGATAATACGGATATCCGTGTGGATGCCGAGTGCGAGTTGCCGCTGATATTCAATCAAGGCGTATCTTTGGCTGTGTCTGACACGATTGAGAATATTGATTTCAGTGCTCTATCTTTGGATTCTATTCTGAGCAACTCACCAGAGTTACTTGATACTGTCCGTGAGGCGGCTTTGACGCTTGCTCTTCAAGTGGAAAATAGCATCCCATTGCAGTTCAAAGGTTCGTTTGTTTGCTTGGATGAAAATGATGATGTTGTCATCGATCCAAAGACATCTATGCCTGTTCAGCTCATTGAGGGAGATACGCTCTATATTGGAGCTCCTGAGCACAAACTCAATCTCAGTACCTCAGCTTGGGATATCACTCCTGCTAAAACGAAAGTCATTGTCAAGGCAGATGCTGATAAGTTGAATACTTTGAACAAGGTCAAGAAAATTGTCTTCTGTGCTACTTTGGATGATGAGTCGTTGGATTATGCTTACAAACAAGGTTATTTCAATGTCAAAATTACCGAGCATGCTAGCATCGGTCTAAAGATTGGTCTTGGTGCAAATCTCGAGGCAGTTTTGGATTTAAATTCATTGTTTGAATAATTTTAGGAGGATATCATTATGAAGACAATATTTCGTATAATTATACTCAGTTTTCTTTTGACTTGCACTACACTTCTTAGTGCACAACAGGTGAGTACGCTTTATTTCCTTGAGAGTGCACCAATGCGTCATACTATTAACCCTGCATTCCAACCAGCTAGCAATTTCTATCTCACATTTCCATTTATTGGATATACTAGTATCAGCGCGGGCTTGAATAGTTGGACTTTGTCCGATTTTCTCTTTAAGGGACCAGATGGCAATACCATCACTCCTTGGCACCCAGACGCAGTGGGATGGGAGAAGAGCAGGCCAAAATGGTTTGCAATGGATGCAGATATGTCAGTTAACATTTTTAGTTTCGGTTTCCGCGTGAAGAAGGGCTACTTCCATCTGAATATCTCCGAGCGCCTCACGATAGGTTCACAAGTGTCTAGTTCTATCTTTTTGCTCAACAAAATAGATACGGAAAAGGCTAATACATATTCGCTAAGCACTAATGCTATTGCTTATACCGATGTGGCTTTTGGATATTCACATGTACTCAATGACAAGTGGACCGTCGGTGGTAAGCTCAAAGTCCTACTCGGACAAGCCAACTTCCGTGCTAATATCAGCGAACTCAAATTCACTTCCAATGTGGATGAACTCTCCCTCTCAGCCAAAGGTGAAATCTATGCGGCAGCCCCTATTCATTGGGAGCAAGTATCTACGGATATGCAGGACTTGGGAAGTCTCAATATGGACGGTTTGCTCTTCCGAGATGATCTCTCTACTAAGGAAAATATCATGAACCTAATCAAGCCTGCCGGTGCGGGTGTGGCTCTCGATTTGGGTATGACATACAAGCCTATCAAGAATCTTCAAATCACTGCATCTGTCACCGATTTCGGAGTCATGAGTTGGAATCGCCACGGTTCTGCATCTGCTAGTCTGTCTAGCACTTTCACTGGCGTAGATTTCGACTTTTCTGATGGCGGTACTGGCGATTTCGTAGGTACGCTTACCGATAGCCTTGGAGGAGTGATTGATGGATTGACTGATGGATTGTCTCTCTCTGATGTTGCTACCACAGATCTTCCACCTAGTTGGGGAATGCTTTCTGCTAAACTCAATGTGGGTGTGGATGCTAACTTCTGGGATAATCGTGTAGGTGTGGGTATCTATTCTCGCACACAGTTCCATAATAGCCGCGTTTCTGAGGAGTTGACCTTTGGTGTCGCATTACGACCAGCCAACTGGTTCCAACTGGCTGCATCATACTCTCTCATCAACGGGCGTGGAGGTAATATCGGAGCTGCTTTGAACTTCGCTCCATACGATGGTATTATGTTCACTATGGCGGCTGACTATATTCCGCTGTCTTATGCCAAATTGGCGACTTCTATTGCCGAAGTGCCTGTTCCATACAAAACCCCTGGTTTCAACCTTAGCTTTGGTGTAGCTATTGTGGCGGGTACTAATGGAACAAAAGAGGAACGCATGAGGGCAAAAGACGAAGACCTAGATGGTGTGACGAATCGCTATGATCTCTGTCCAAACACACCAAAAGATGTAAAGGTTGATGAGAATGGTTGTCCTTTTGATACCGACGGCGATGGCGTAGCAGACTATCTAGACCAATGCCCTGACACCCCAGGGCAAGCTATTGGCATGGTTGACTCTCTGGGATGTCCATTGGATGCCGACCTTGACAGCGTTCCTGATTATCTAGACCTCTGTCCTAATACCCCTGCGCAGGCAATTGACATGGTGGATTCATTGGGATGTCTTCTCGATGCGGATGCCGATAGCGTACCTGATTATCTTGATCTTTGTCCTGATACTCCGCTAGATTTATATGGTGCTGTGGATTCCGTAGGATGCCCTCTAGATGCTGACGGCGATGGAGTGCTTGATCATCAAGACATGTGTCCTGACACTCCACAAGAGGCATACGACTACATCACGCTAGATGGTTGTCCTTTGGATATAGACCAAGATGGAGTTTACGACTATCTCGATACCTGTCCTGATACTACACCTGAGGCACGCCAGCATGTGGATTCCGTAGGATGCCCGCTTGATAGCGATGGCGATGGTATCTACGACTATGAGGATTTCTGTCCTAATGCACCTGGTAGTCCAGAGACAAAAGGATGTCCCGAAATCAATAGCGAAGTGCGAAATGTCCTCAACCAAGCCATGGCTGCTATTCGATTCGAGAATGGTAAAGCTACCATCAAATCCACTTCTTATGAGATGTTAGATGTCCTTGCTGACCTCTTTATCGATAATCCTGAATACAAGGTGGAAGTACAAGGCCATACCGACGACCTTGGACAGCATGACTTCAATCTGGATCTCTCCAATCGTCGTGCACATTCTGTCAGAACATATCTCGTCAACAAAGGTGTGCCTGCTTCACAACTGACTGCTCGTGGATATGGCTCGGATATGCCTATCACGGATAACAACACCAAAGAGGGCCGCGAAATCAACTCTCGTGTAGAGTTTAACATCAGTGTCGAAGAGATTATCAACGATACTATCGGTTTTTGAAAATAATAATATTATACATCATAACAAAAAACAAAATTAACATTTCAATATGGGAAGAGCGTTTGAATATCGCAAAGCGACCAAGATGAAAAGATGGGGTCATATGGCCCGTGTGTTTACCAAACTAGGCAAGGAAATCACCATGGCAGCGCGTGATGGTGGTCCAGATCCTGACAGCAACCCTCGTCTTCGTACATTGATGCAACAATGTAAGAAGGAGAACATGCCTAAGGATAACATTGAGCGTGCCATCAAGAAAGCTACTGATAAGTCTTCAGAGGGTTACAAGGAGATCTGCTACGAGGGATATGGTCCTCACGGTGTGGCAATCTTCGTGGAGACTGCTACCGACAATAATATGCGTACCGTAGCTAATATCCGTTCATATTTCACCAAGCACGGCGGTAGCCTCGGTACACAAGGCTGCTTGCAGTTCCTCTTCGAGCGCAAAGCTTGCTTCACTGTTGCTGCTAAGGATGGCGTTGACTTGGACGAGCTTGAGTTGGAGTTGATCGACTTCGGTGTTGAGGAGCTCGGTCACGACGAGGAAGAGGGTACCTTCGTTATCTATGGCGACTTCAACCAATACTCACAAATGCAAAAGTACCTCGAGGACAACGGCTTTGAGATCCAATCTTGCGAGTTTGTGCGTATCCCTAACGACACCAAGACCCTCAGCGACGAGGAGATGGAGAGCGTACAAAAACTCATCGATCGTATCGAAGAGGATGAGGATGTACAAAATGTATTCACCAACTTAGGATAATCCAAATGACTAATCCCTTCGACGAAATGGGAATACAGGCAGTCAAGGAGCATTTCTCTTTGACTGCCTTACAGCAGCAACAGTTCTCGCAACTGGGCGAACTCTACCGTGATTGGAACTCCAAGATCAATGTCATCTCTCGCAAGGATATCGACAATCTTTATCCACATCACATCCTCCATTCATTGGCTATTGCAAAGGTGCTGAACTTCCAACCTGGCACCACGCTACTGGATGTGGGTACAGGAGGTGGCTTCCCTGGCATACCATTGGCTATCCTCTTTCCTGAATGCCAATTTACACTGATTGATAGTATTGGCAAGAAAGTGCGCGTGGCTAGCGAAGTAGCCCAGGCTATCGGCCTGAGCAATGTCCGCTGTATTCAAGAGCGTGCCGAGGAGGAGAAAGGGCAGTTTGACTTCGTCATTAGCCGTGCAGTTATGCCACTGCCCGACCTGGTGAAACTGGTGCGTAAGAATGTCAGCAAGAAGCATCAAAACGCTATGCCTAACGGACTGATGGTCCTCAAGGGCGGAAAACTCAATGCCGAATTGCAGCCATTTCAGAAATATGTTGAATCCACACCTATCACCGACTTCTTCCATGACGAATGGTACAAGGAGAAGTTTGTGATTTATCTCCCACTATAAACGATTATTCGGATGTTGACTGTCGAGACCTTCTATTTTAATCCCTACCGCGAGTGTACCTATGTGCTAGTCAATGACCACCAGCAGGCAGTGATTATCGATGCAGGTATGTACGAGACGCGCGAACAACAGCGCTTCGATCAGTATATCCAATCCCATCACCTGACGCCTGTGGCGCTGCTCATTACCCACGCCCATCCCGATCATATCTGCGGACAGGAATACCTAGAACGCACCTACGGCCTCTCTGCTATCATCCAACCTGCAGAAGGTCGCCTGCCTATCGAGGGCTTCGGTATTCAGGTCATCAGCACACCTGGACACAAGGAAGACTGCGTATGCTACTACCTACCAGAGGAGGATGTCCTCTTCACGGGCGATACGCTCTTCCTGGAATCTATCGGCCGTACCGACTTGCCTGGCGGAGATATGCATCAGTTGATGCTCTCTCTGCGCAAATTGGTCGTACTGCCCGAGCAAACCAAAGTCTATCCTGGACACGGATACCCTACATCTATTGCCCACGAACGACAATACAACCCCTATTTATAATGCAATATTCCGTAGCACATCTTCGTTATACCTTTGGTCAGGACTGGCAGCAAGAGCTCTTCGAGCAATCTATGTGTGATCTTGGTTTTGAGGTCTTCGATCAGGCCAACGCCTATATCCAGACGGCTGTCCTCATCGAGCAACGCGATGCTATCCTTCAACTCATCTCCCAGACTGATGGCGTCGAGTTCATCGCTTGGGAAGACTGTCCCGACGAGAACTGGAATGCCCAATGGGAGGCCGAGCATCAGTGCATCGAACTGCCGCTAGGTGTGCGTATTACTCCACATTGCGCCTTTGGCGCAGGACACCACGAGACCACCTCGATGATGATCCAAGCCCTGATCCAACATCAGGCCAGCGGCTACTTCTCGTCGTCCAGATCGGTGCTAGATATGGGCTGCGGCACAGGCGTCCTAGGTATTATGGCTCGCAAGTGTGGAGCAACCTCTGTGGTGGCTGTGGATATTGATGACAAGAGCGTCAGCAATACGCTGGAGAATGCTGTCGACAATGCCGTCGAACTTGATGTTCGGCTTGCCAGCACTCCGCCAGAGGGCCACTATGACCTTATCCTGGCGAACATACACCGAAATATTTTGATTGCTCAGATGCCTGCCTATGCAGCGTATCTGAAGCCAGATGGCGAACTGTGGATGAGCGGATTCTATGAGGAGGATATCCCAGCGCTATCGCAAGCTGCGAGCGAGCATGGCTTGTTCGTCAGCGAAAAACGCAATACCAATGAATGGTATTGGATTAGACTGAAAAGATGAATACTATTTGTGCCATATCAACCCCCTACGGTAGCGGAGGTATAGCCGTGGTTCGCGTCAGCGGAACGCAGGCTATCTCTATCGTTGATTCCCTTTTCCATGGGCGTCATCCGCTGTCGGAGGCTAAAGCATATACCGTCCACTACGGCGAGATTCGTTGTGAGGACGAACTTCTCGACCAAGCCCTGGTCAGCATCTTCCGTGCACCTCATTCCTTCACGGGCGAGGATGTGGTGGAGATTGCTTGCCACGGCAGTATGTATATCCAGCAGACTTTGATCCAGTGGCTCGTGGATGCCGGTTGCCAGATGGCCAAGGCAGGCGAGTTCACCCAGCGTGCTTTTCTCAATGGCAAGATGAATCTTGCCGAAGCGGAAGCCGTGGCGGATCTCATTGCTGCACAGACCAAGGCCGAGAAGGACCTAGCCCTTGCACAGTTGCGTGGGGGTATATCCGACGAGCTAGCAGCTTTGCGCGAACGACTGCTGACCTTTACTTCGCTCGTTGAACTAGAACTCGATTTCGCTGATCACGAGGAACTTGAGTTTGCCGACCGTAGCCAACTCCAGCAGCTGGCCACCGAGATCGACCAAAAGATCCATACCCTCACCGCGTCCTTCAAGACGGGCAACGCCATCAAGCAGGGTATACCTGTAGCTATTATCGGTGCACCTAATGTCGGCAAGTCTACGCTGCTCAATGCCCTCCTGGGCGAAGAGCGAGCTATCGTCAGCGATATCCAAGGTACCACACGCGACACCATCGAAGATACGCTCGTGCTAGGAGGTATGCTCTTTCGTTTTATTGATACGGCAGGCGTGCGCCAGACCGATGATACCATTGAGAACTTAGGTATCGAGCGCAGCCTACAAGCCGCACAGCGTGCTACCATCATCATCCACTTGCAAGATGCTACCAACCCCATTGATACCCTTGCGCAATTGGTGGACACCGACGATAAACTCGTCTTGCAGGTCATCAACAAGGTGGACCTTCTGCCATCTTTCATACCTGTCCAAGGCGTCATCGGCATTAGCGCCAAGCAGGGTGATGTCAGCGCTATCACATCGCAACTCATCGCCTTTGCCAACGAGCAATACAACATCCGCAATGCGGCTACTATCAGCAACGCACGCCACTACGAGGCTCTCGTTCGCGCACAGGAGGCTATCCAGCGCGTACAGCAGGGACTGCTCATGCAAATCAGTGGCGAGTTCCTTAGTATGGACCTCCAGGACTGCCTCGCCGCACTTGGAGAGATCACCGGACAAATCACCTCACAAGAGGTGCTGAATAATATTTTTAGTAAATTCTGTATCGGAAAATGAGAAAAGCAATCCATATTATATTGGGTGCATTAATTGCACTGCTAGCGGGTTGTAAGACTCAGCAGAAGGCTGTCAAGCAGGACACTCGACCAACCGTCATGTACGGCCCGCCTTCTTATTTTGAGAAAGCTAACACACAACAGTCAAATACTGAACAACAATGATATATTCTATGACTGGCTACGGCAAAGCCGAAAGCCAAACTAGTATTGAGAACAAAAAACTCGTAGTAGAGATTCGCAGCCTCAACTCCAAGTCCTTGGATCTGAGCGTGCGCATCGCACCTCTGTTGCGTAGCAAGGAGTTGGAGATTCGCCAGCTCATCGCTCAGCGACTTGAGCGTGGAAAGATTGACCTGAGTATCTATCTCCAAGATCTCGCACAGAGCGAGGCTGCTGCTTCCTTTGCGCCTATCAACCGCGAAGCGTTTGCCTACTACTACCATGAGTTGACCGCTCTCCAGCAGCAGCTGGGCTGGGCTAACAACCAGGAGATTGTGTCTGCCATTCTGCGCATGCCTGATGTGACCAAGGTGCAGGATACTTGCGAGATCAGCGACCAGGACTGGGCTATCGTCTTGCAGACCATCGACGAGGCAATCCAGCAGTTCAACGCATTCCGCCAGCAAGAGGGCGCTTCGCTCTATCAGATGTTCACCGAGAAACTCGACGCCATCGCTTCGCTGCTATCCGAGGTAGAACCCTATGAGCAAAGCCGTGTGGACAAGATTAAAGCTCGCATCGAGGCCAACCTCGAACAGCTTTCCGCTGCCACGCAACAGGCCGTTGATCGCAATCGCCTTGAACAGGAGATGATCTTCTACCTCGAGAAGCTAGATATTACCGAGGAGAAGGTGCGCCTCACCAACCATCTGCGCTATTTCCTTGAGACGATGCAGAGCGAGGGCGCAGGAGTAGGCAAGAAACTTGGCTTCATCGCTCAGGAGATGGGACGCGAGATCAATACCCTAGGTAGCAAGAGCAACCAGAGCGAGATGCAGATCATCGTGGTGAAGATGAAGGATATCCTCGAGCAGATCAAAGAACAAGTGCTCAATGTGTTGTAAATTTTCTTCAATTCTTGCAAGATTAAAAAAAAAGCAGTAACTTTGCGAACCGATATATTACACGATTATGACCATAAAAGATAAAATACAAGACTTGCTTGGCCAAGTGCCAGGATTGCAAGCAACCAACGCAGAGCAATTAGAGGCGCTGCGTATCAAATACCTCAGTAAGAAAGGATTAGTCACCGAACTCTTCAACGAGTTTCGCGAGGTGCCTAAGGAGGAGAAACGCGAGATTGGCCAGGCACTCAATGCCTTACGCCAGGCTTACGAGGAGCGCATCAACGAATTGCGCGAGGCCGTAGAGGCTAGTGGCGCAAAAGCAGCAGCCGAGGAGCTCGACCTCACCCGTACGCCAGACCCTATCGCTTTGGGTACACGCCATCCACTTTCTCTGGTGCGTGAGCAAATCATCAGTATCTTTGAGCGCGTGGGCTTCACCGTGGCGGAAGGTCCTGAGGTGGAGGACGATAACCATGTCTATTCTCTCCTGAACTTCGCACCTGAGCACCCTGCTCGCGATATGCAGGACACTTTCTTCATCGAAAAGGAACCAGAAGTACAAAAGCCAACAGATATCCTCCTTCGCTCGCACACATCTAGCGTGCAAACGCGTGTGATGCTCAGTCAGGAGCCTCCTATCCGTGTGCTTTGCCCTGGCCGTGTTTACCGCAACGAGGCTATCTCTGCCCGCGCACACTGCTTCTTCCACCAGGTAGAGGGACTCTATATCGACAAGAATGTCTCTTTCGCCGACTTGCGCGAGGTGCTATTGTATTTTGCTAAGGAGATGTTCGGCCCTGAGACTCAGATCCGCCTCCGTCCTAGCTATTTCCCATTCACCGAACCATCTGCCGAGATGGATATCTCTTGCGACTTGTGCGGTGGCAAGGGCTGTTCTTTCTGCAAGGGTACTGGTTGGGTTGAGATCTTAGGTTGCGGTATGGTTGACCCTAATGTGTTGGAGTTTTGTGGTATCGATTCTAAGGTATATACGGGCTATGCTTTTGGTTTGGGTGTTGAGCGTATCACCAACCTCAAATATCGTGTGAAGGACTTGCGTCTGTTCTCTGAGAACGATGTGCGCTTCCTCCAACAATTTGAAGGATGCTAATCCAAGAAATCATATCCGCCATCCATCCTGTGCAGGTTATCGGTCACTCCGATAGCTTGCAGTCGCAGGATATTCGCCACTTGCTCACCGATAGTCGTCTATTGGGTGCAGAGCCAGAGGCGACGCTCTTCTTTGCCCTTCTCACGGAGAAGAACGATGGCGCACGCTATATCCCATCCTTATTGGAGAAAGGTGTCCGTTGCTTCGTGCTCACGCAGGAGCAATATCACTCTCTCAATTGTGGCTCAGCCACCTTCCTCATCGTCAACGACTCGCTTGCCGCTTTGCAGGCTCTTGCGGCCTACAAGCGCTCGCTCTACCACGGACCAGTGATCGGCATCACGGGCTCCAATGGCAAGACCGTGGTCAAGGAGTGGCTCTATCAGTTGCTCAAAGATGATTATGTCATCACACGCTCGCCTAAGTCCTATAACTCGCAGATCGGTGTGCCGCTATCCGTGTGGCAACTCAGCGAGCAAACCACGCTGGCTATCTTCGAGGCAGGTATATCCGAGATGGGAGAGATGGAGCGTCTGCAACATATCATCCAACCTACTATCGGTGTGATCACACATATCGGTCACGAGCACGGCGAGAATTTCCCATCCTTGGAGACCAAACGTGCCGAGAAGATGCGTCTTTTCGTCGATTGTGACACTATCGTGGAAGACCCTACACACCAAAATATACGCACCTGCGCGGGCGTGATGCGTGCGCTAGGCTACGACGAAGATACCATCGCACAGCGTATCCTCCACCAGACGCACGATACTATATTGGAGATCAACCTCTCGGCTTTGGTGGATAATGTGCGCTATTTCCGTTCGTTGTTGCAACCTCATACGCAGCTCACCTGTATGGTTAAGGCTTTCGCCTATGGCGCTGGCAGTGTGGAGGTTAGCCGTGCGTTGCAGGATAGCGGACTGGTCGACTACCTGGCCGTAGCGGTGGCCGATGAGGGTGTGGAACTCCGCAAAGCAGGCATCACTTTGCCTATCATTATTATGGACCCAGAGGTGGTGGCTTTGGACCTGATTATTGAGAATAATCTTCAACCTAATATATACTCTTTGCAGGTGCTGGATGAAATTATCCGTGCCGCAGAGGCTAAGGGCCTTGAGCATTTGCCTGTGCATATCAAGATCGATTCGGGTATGCATCGTTTGGGCTTCTATCTCGAGGATATGCCTGCACTTATCCAGCGATTGCAGTCGCAGAAGGCAGTGCGTGTGGCTAGTGTGTTCTCTCATTTGGCTGGTAGCGATGAACCACAGTTCGATGCTTTCACCCACGAGCAAGCCGCCTATTTCCAACAGTGCGCTTCTCACCTCTCGCCTAATAGCCTCATCACCTCATCACCTAATCGCCTCTCCGAGGCGCCTCTGCTCCACCTCTGCAACACTGCAGGTATCGAGCGCTTTCCTGAGTATCATTTTGATATGTGCCGCCTAGGCATCGGCATGTACGGATTCTCCTTCCTCTCTCCTCTTGCTTTCTCGCCTACTTGCCTCCGCAATGTCTGCACGCTAAAAACCACTATTCTTAGCATCAAGACGGTGCCTGCGGGTAGTACGATTGGTTATGGCCGTCATACCACGCTTACTGAGGATCGTCAGATTGCAGTTATTCCTATCGGTTATGCCGATGGTTTTGATCGTCGTTTCTCCAATTATGGAGGCGAAGTACTGGTGCGTGGCAAGCGTTGTCCTGTGGTGGGTAATGTGTGCATGGATCAGGCTATGATTGATGTCACAGGCGCAGATGCTAGAGTAGGGGATTATGCGATTATTTTTGGCGATAAACTGCCGATCCAAGAGTTGGCAGATAAGTTGAATACTATTTCTTATGAGGTGCTGACCTCTATTTCTCGTCGTGTCCAGCGTGTGTATTTCTACGAATAATCTAACAATCGGCTACGAGCACACGGTGGTGCAACGCAATTTGTCTTTCTCGCTCCTACAGGGTGAGATGGTGTGTATGTTGGGCAAGAACGGCTGCGGCAAGTCCACCTTGCTGCGCACCTTGGCGGGCCTCCAACCCGCCCTCGGTGGCACCTTCGAAATAGCCCCCTCGCCTCATAGCCTCATCACCTCTTCCCCTCACAACAATATCGCCCTCGTGCTCACCGAGCGCCTTAGTCTGGAGAATACTACGGTGCACGATGTGGTGGCTATGGGGCGTTATCCTTATACTTCGTTCTTGGGTGGTTTGTCCCATGACGACGAGCGTGTCATTGCTTTGGCATTGCAGCAGGTGGGACTGGAAGATGCTGTGCACACATTCTTCAATGCGCATTCGGATGGCGAGAAGCAACGAGTGCTGATTGCCAAAGCGATTACACAAGAGACACCTATTATATTATTAGACGAACCAACGGCGCATTTGGATTTGCCCAACCGCATCAAGATTCTGCAGTTGCTTCGCCGTTTGGCACATGAGCAGGGCAAGACGGTACTCATATCCACTCACGAATTGGAATTGGCTATCCAACTCTCCGACCGCATATTATTGATGAGCGAACAAGGAATACAATTGGATACCCCTATCAACCTCCGCGAGCAGAATGCCTTTACCGAGGCCTTCGGTATGGATATTTTTAATCCCTGCCTCTAAACACTAAACTGTAGGCGCATAGCGCCGTCCACTAAACATAATAAAAATATGTATTACGTAGAAAAACGAATCACTATCTCAGCCGCGCATAACCTGCATCTCAGCTATGAGAGCAAGTGTGAGGCGCTACATGGTCACAATTTTGTAGTGACGGTATATTGTAAGTCTGAAACTTTGAACGAGGATGGTATGGTTACTGACTTTACGCACATCAAGCGTATCGTTAAGGAGACTTTTGACCATAAGTATATCAACGAGGTGTTGGATGTGAATCCATCATCGGAGAACATCGCTCGTTGGATATGCGACCATGTGGAGAATTGCTATAAGGTTAGCGTCCAAGAATCTGAAGGCAACATCGCCACTTATGAGAGATAGGTTGTGGTTTATAGTTTATAGTTTATAGTTTATAGTTTATAGTTCATAACTCATAGTTTATAAAAAAAAAGAGCCGAAGCATTGTGCTTCGACTCTTTTTTTATCTAGCCAACTGAGATTACTCAGCAGCCTCTTCTGCCTCTTTCTTAGCAGCTTTCTTGGTGGTCTTCTTAGCTGGTTTCTCAGCAGCAGCCATAGAAGCGTGCAAGTCAGCCAATGCGCCGAGGTCACCGAGAGTTGTTTTCTCCATCTTTGGCAACTCTGGTTGTGCCTCTTTCTCTTTCTTAGGAGCAGCCTTAGCCTCCTTTACAGGAGCCTCTTTGCGCTCTTCCCAAGTGCGGAGGTGAGAGAGGAGAATACGCTTAGCGTCGCGGTTGAACTCAATAACCTTGAAGCTCAATGTCTCGCCAGCAGCTACAGTAGCTTTATCCTCTTTTTGGAGGTGACGAGCGGTGCAGAAGCCCTCAACGCCGCCTTCGAGTACGATAACCGCACCCTTGTCGTTGATTTCTGCTACGGTTGCCTCAACTACGGTGTCAACGCCGTACTTGCCTGCCAACTCATCCCATGGGTTGTTCTCCAATTGCTTGTGGCCGAGTGAGAGACGACGGTTCTCTTTGTCGATTTCGAGAACTGCTACTTCGATCTCAGCGCCGATTTGTGTGAACTCATTAGGATGTTTGATCTTCTTGGTCCAGCTCAAATCGCTGATGTGGATGAGGCCGTCAACGCCCTCTTCGATCTCAACGAATACGCCGAAGTTGGTGAAGTTGCGAACCTTAGCGGTGTGGTGTGAACCTACTGCATACTTCTCATCAACATTCTCCCAAGGATCAGCCTTAAGTTGCTTCAAACCGAGTGACATCTTGCGCTCGTCGCGGTCGAGGGTAAGAACTACAGCCTCAACTTGTTGACCAACCTTCAAGAAGTCGTTTGCAGAGCGGAGGTGTTGGCTCCAGCTCATCTCGCTAACGTGGATGAGACCCTCAACGCCAGGAGCAACCTCTACGAATGCTCCGTAGTCAGCCATTACCACTACGGTACCGCTGATCTTGTCACCTACCTTCAGGTCAGCTTGCAATGCCTCCCATGGGTGTGGTGTGAGTTGCTTCAAGCCGAGAGCGATGCGCTTCTTCTCGTCGTCGAAGTCAAGAATAACCACATTGATTTTTTGGCCTGCGGTGAGCAAGGTGTTAGGATCGCTAATGCGGCCCCAGCTAAGATCGGTGATGTGGATGAGTCCATCTACGCCACCCAAGTCCATGAACACACCGTAAGGAAGGATGGCCTTAACGGTACCCTCCAATACTTGACCTTTCTCCAAGTGTGAGATAATCTCTTTGCGTTGTTGCTCGAGCTCAGCCTCGATGAGTGCTTTGTGAGAAACAACTACATTGCGGAATTCTGGGTTAACCTTAACGATCTTGAATTCCATTGTTTTGCCTACGAATACATCGTAATCGTGGATAGGCTTAACGTCGATTTGGCTACCTGGCAAGAATGCCTCTGTGCCAAGGATGTCAACGATCATACCGCCCTTAGTGCGGCACTTGATGTAACCCTTAACCACTTCGTTGTTATCCAACGCTTCGTTTACGCGGTCCCAGCTGCGAGCAGCGCGAGCCTCTTTGTGAGAAAGTACCAATTGACCTTTTTTGTCCTCTTGGCTCTCTACGTAAACTTCTACTTTGTCACCAACTTTCAACTCTGGGTTGTAGCGGAACTCAGCAGCTGGTACGATACCATCTGACTTGTAGCCTACATTTACAACAACCTCGCGTTTGTTGATTGACATTACGGTACCTTCAACCACCTCTTGATCTTTGATTGCGTTGAGGGTAGCGTCATACTTACTGAGTAATTCTTCGTTTTGTGTGCCTTTTGATTCGTTCTCAAATGCATCCCAGTCGAAGTTCTGGAGTGAAAGATTTTCTGCCATTTTAGCAAATTTGTGGAAAGACTGTTAGTCTTTTTTGTGTAAGGTGTAAGGTGTAGGGTGTAAGGGCTGGATTTTCCTCGCCTATCGCCTATAGCCTATAGCCTAAAAAAGGACTTCACTTTCCGTTAAAAGTTAAACAATATCTTAGGCTTTTTTCATGCGCGGGTACGCATTACCCGCAAAAAAGCCTGCAAAAGTAGTCATTTTTTCTCACATACGCAAATATTAGAGAAAAAAAATTGCATTATTCGTGTGATTGATTGTATTCGTGTGATTGATTGTGTCTTTTCTTATATTTATCGCAAGTCGGTGTATATATTTTTCAGTAGCCTATCTACATGGCTAATACAAAGTTCCACATTCTTTTCTTGCATGAGCCATAGGTCGAATTCTTCGGCCGAGGAGCAGGTGCCCACTACTTTGGAAGATTCGTATCGGGTGTCTTTCACCCAAACGATGAGTTCGATGATGCAATGCTCTTTTCCTTCAAGCCTGGAGACGCGCATGAGTGTTCCCATGAAGCAGTCTTCTGGGTTGTTCCAGTAGGCTCCTACTCGTGCGCTGTATTCTTTGTCTTCCGCAATGGCTTGCGTGAGTGTCTGTTGGATGTGGTGAACGGTGGCGAACTCCACTTTAGCTTGGTAGAATAAGTTGCGCACGCACTGGTGCAGGTGTTCTGGATGATAGTCTGGCATTGTCGTATTTTTTATGTGGTTTAATATACTCTTTTTCGGATATGGGTGTGCGGATATCGATAGGCTTTGCACTTATCGCACCATACTTGGGTTTGAGCTTCGCCCGTGTAATTGGTTGAATATACGATTTCATCTATATAATCACAGGATGATGAGTTTGAGCTGGAAGTTGAACTTGAGCTGGGTGCCCCACTGATTTCTTCGAAGGTGTATATCTTGAATCCATCTGGTCCGTTGATTACTATACCTGCTTCGTTGGCGTATATGACTGATCCATTGGATGAGGTGCCTGTCGAGTTTCCGCTTCCTGAGCATACCGTAGTGGTAATAGAGCCTTTGCCATTGCAACTTGGGCAATAGTTTTGTCCCGTGCCTCCGCAGTAAGCACAAGGATACCACATTCCTCCGTATTCGAATTCCAATCTTCCTTTTGCACCGTGGCAGACAGGACAAGTGGTGCTACCATAGCATACCGTACATGGAGTGACTGTGGTCGTCAGTTTTCTACCATCCGAATAGGATACCACCTCTGTGTAGCCACCTGTAGGTAGGTCTTCGCGTGTTTTGGAAGTTATTTGCGTAGATGCGGTAGAAGATTGTGTGTTTGTGGTAAAGTTTTGATTTTTTGCGTATGTAGCTGTGCTTTGAGTTGACGTACGCGTTATTGTGAAGTTGGGATGGCAATAGGTGAACGAGTTTTTTGCAATCGTTGTGTTGGCTGGTATTTTGGCGCTGTGAAGCTGCATGCAGCCATAGAACGCATAATCTCCAATACTCGTTACGCTGTTAGGGATAGTAACGGAAGTCAGAGAGGTGCAAGCATAGAACGCCCCATTTCCAATTGTTGTTACGCTATAGGTTGATCCGTAGTATGCAACGGAAGAAGGGATCGTGACTGAGCCATAGTAGTTGTAGTCACCAAATGTTACCTCTACTTCATTTCCATAGAGGTAGTTGTAGTATATACCCCCGACATAGAAATCATACGCCGAAAGGGAAGTGGTTGCCACGAGAGCAAGGAAGAGCAGCCTCCCTCTAACTCCACCATTAAAGGTGGATAATAATGTAGTGAATACTTTTTTCATGTGTGTTTGTTTATCGTGCTCCGTTTTTATGTGTTTTTAGTGTACTCTTTTCTTTACATGCGTATGTGGATATTTGTAAGCTTTGCACTTATCGCACCATACTTGGGTTTGTTTGCCTGTATAATCGGGTGTATATACGATCTCTTCCACATAATCATTGGATGATGTGCTGGAGCTGGAGCTGGAACTTGAACTTGACGACGAACTGCTACTGCCTCCTGCGGGATATACATTGACGCCATTTGGTCCGCTGATTATTGTGCCAGCTTCGGTGGCTTGCATGACAGAGCCATCGGATGAGATACCTGACGCTTTCCCGTTTTCTGCCCAAACCATGGTGGTGAAGGTGCCTTTTCCATTGCAACTTGGGCAGAGGTTTTGTCCTGTTCCTGCGCAGAAGGTACAAGGATACCATATTCCTCCATATGCGGCTCCCCATCTGCCTCTTGAGCCGAAGCACATAGGGCAGGTGGTGCTGCCATGGCAAATCATACATGGAAGGACTGTGGTAGTCATTTTTCTGCCGTCCGAATAGGATACAATCTCTATATAGCCACCTGTAGGTAGGTCTTTGCGTGTTTTTGAAGTGATTTGCGCAGATGCAGCAGAAGATTTTGTGGTAGTAGTAGATGTCTTTTGCGTTGTAGAAGTTTGGTTTTTCGCGTATGTAGCTGTGTTTTGCGTTGACTCACGCGTTATTTTGAAGTTGGGATGGCAATTAGCAAACGAGTTTTTTGCAATCGTTGTTTTGGCTGGTAGTTTAGCACTTTGTAGCTTGTCGCAGCCGGAGAATGCATTATCTCCAATGTTCGTTACGCTTTTTGGGATGGTGATAGAGCTTAACGCGTCGCAATCATAGAACGCCCAATCTCCAATGCTCGTCACGCTGCTTGGGATGGTAATTGACTTCAAAGAATGGCAAAAATAAAATGCTTTATCTCCAATGGCAGTTACTGTCTTTGGAATAACAGTTTTGTGGCATCCAATGATCAGTTTGTTAGTTTCGGTTTCGATGATGGCATTACAATTGTTGCGGCTGTCGTATTTTTTGTTCCCTTTTTCTACTACGATGGATGCCAATTTATCGCAAGACGAAAAAGCGGATGAGGCAATCTTTGTAGTATTTTTAGGAATAGTTACCGAGGTTAAATCGCTCAAAGCGAACGCTCTCTCCCCAATACTCGTCACGCTGCTTGGGATAGTTACCGAGGTTAAATCGCTCAAAGCGAACGCTCTCTCCCCAATACTCTTCAAGCTTTTGGGAAGAGTTGCGGTCTTTAGTTTATATACTCCATAGCATAGATACGCTGGGATACGCTCTACACCATTCCCAAAGACCATGGTGGTGATGTTGTTGCAGTCGTTGAATGGGTTTTTGTTATATGAGTAATCCGCTCCGTTCTTTACATTCCAAACCACTTTTTGGAGGTTTTCGCAATTATAAAACGCATGCTCTCCAACGCTCTTTACACTGCTTGGGATGGTGATAGAGGTCAAACTCTTGCAAAAAGCAAATGCTCTCTCCCCAATACTCGTTACGCTGCTTGGGATGGTGATAGAACTTAACGCGTCGCAATCATAGAACGCCCAAGCTCCAATACTCGTTACTCCGTTTGGGATGTTGACAGAGGTTAGTGATTTGCAACCATGGAACGCATGATCTCCAATACTCGTTACTGTATTAGGAATCTTCACAGAGGTTAGTTTTTTGCAATCCCAGAACGCATGCCATTTTATACTCGTCACCGTGTAATAATTCTTCCGATGTTTGATTGTGGTAGGAATGACAAGATCCCCCGATATGCTTTTAGGGGCTTTGACGACTTGTACGGTGGAATGGCTTGTGATTTTGTAAGCTATTTTTTTCTGTTTGAAGTCATGGTTTTTGCCAGCCCACGCATTCATGGTGCAGAGAAGTATGAGTAAGAATGTAAAAATTTTTTTCATAACTATACGTCGTCTCATTATATTCAAAGTTGTTGTTTATATTCAAAAAAATCGAAATTCATTGCGAAGGTACAACAAAAAATGCATATGTGCAAGAAAACCGAGAAATATTTGCAAAATACATAAAAAAGAATGGAAAATAACCTCATTTTTAACTAAAAATGATAGGTTTGCTTGCGTATGTGAAAAAAAAAATGTAATTTTGCAAGTTGAAAAAAGTGTACATAGGGAAATCTATATAAACACACGACAACACACGAAGACAAAAAACAATAAATATGAGATTAAAGCACATTTTGATTCTAATAGCCTGCATGGTGGGATGGAATATCCAAACAACACTAGCAGCTAAGTCACATGTACCCCAAACAGATGACGGACAAAGCAAAGAAACGGCTATCCTCCTGGATTGGGAAGAAGCAAACATTGTAGATGAAGACCAAGCAACATGGTACAGGCTAGAAATGGGAAGTCTAGGAGAAAGAGCCAATGAACCCGTGATAGCACTATACCTGAACAACCTGAGCGACCAATCGGCGAGTGCTCAGATTGAAGCGAGCGCGAAATTCAGCGTCAACCTACTAGGTAATATCATTGAACAAGAGTTTTCTATTGCGCCACAAACCTATCATATTGAGGGAGATGGCCATGATATTTGGACTCTGCCTACCGTATATGACCTAACAGCACAAGTGGAGGAGAATCCCAACCTGAAGACCGTATTCAAAGATCCAGCCAATGTGACTCTGGCGCGATTGTGCGAACTAGACCTGCAGATATACATGCAAGTACGCGCAGATCGTCCGATAGCCATCGCTACATCGGTATATGAGAAGGAAGAAATCATAGATGAAGGTTGTACTCATTCGGAAGCGCTAGATTGGAAAACAGGCATGGTAGTGGCAGCAGGCGAGCAATGGTTATGTCTGAACCTGAAAGAAGCGAAAGCCACAGACAAGAAGCTGGATATCGTGGTGCGCAATATCAGCGCAGAAGCGCAAGCGCATGTGGTGTTTGATCTATATAGAGATTGTCCTGCAAGCGAGGTGGAAGCACAGCATGAATGGACCATCGCGTCGGGCGGCAGTCGACGCGAATCATTGAGTCGATTCTTGCTGAACGAGATGAGCAGAGATTATGTGTATCTGAAACTGACAACCGACCAAAGTGTGAACCTATCCGGCGAACTGGGTAATGATACCGTGGTATGGAATGAAGTGGTATGTGCAGGGGAGTGTCTAGCCGTAGGCGACCGTATGCTATGCGAGTCGGGACACTATGAGTTTGACACAGAGCACGCCGATGGTTCGCATACATGGAATATTGTAGATTTGGAAGTGCTGGCGCCAGTAGAAGAGATGCATACCAGTGACACGATAAACGAGGGCGAAGTCTATCAATGGATGGGCAGGGAATACACGGAGAGCGTGACGGACACTATAGTGCTGCAAAACGCAGCCGGCTGTGACAGCATACTGACGCTGCACCTGCATGTGAGGAACAGCTATGCTGTGGTAACAAAGCAAAAGATATGTGCGGGAGAGTCGTATACATGGGAGCGTACAGGCGAGACATATTGGCGTGATACGGTAGTGAGTGTGTCGAAGGAGGTGATGGGGTCGTTGATTGTCCAGACGCTGCAATTGAGCGTGATGCCAGTGCATGATACCATCGTGAGGGTAGGCATCTGTACAGGCGAAGTCTATACATGGGATGCGACAGGCGAGAGCTACGACGAGAATGTCGAGGTGACTGCTTCGCTGACGAGCATACATGGTTGCGATAGTGTAGTGACGCTGCAATTGACCGTGCATGAGGAAGTGCCCGTGACGGTGGAAAGCGATACGATATTGCTGGGAGAGGTGTATAGGTGGAATGGTAAGGAGTATTGGGAGAGCGCGAAGGATACCATAGTGCTGCTGAGTGCGACGAATTGCGACAGCGTGGTGGTGCTGGATCTGACCGTGATGGAAGCTGTGGTGGAAGAGGAAGTGTGGGAATGGTTGTGCTATGGCGATAGTTTGGAGTGGAACGGCGAATACTATTCGGAGACGGGCGACTATATGTCGATGCTAAAAGATGTTTACGGCCGCGACAGTGTGGTGATGTTGCACTTGACGGTATGGCCCGAGGTGGTGGTGGAGCCTGAGTATGTGTCGATTAAGAAGGGTGAGAGCTATGAATGGCACGGCACGACATATGATGCGACCGGCAGATATGAGTTGGTGTTGAAGGACGAGCATGACTGTGATAGTATATTGGTACTAGAATTGACGGTGTTGTCGGGCGATGAGCTGACAATCGTTTCGAATGAGCAATGTGCTGGCGAAGGATATGTGGAATTTGAAATCACATGCACGAAGGAGATAGAACATCTGACGCTGGACTTTGAAGAGGGCAGTCCATGGCGCGACACGATCGTGGATATGCCAGGTTCGTTGGTAGAGATAAAGAACGATGCTCGTGCGGGCATTTACCAAGTGACAGCCACCGCATATGCCGGCGGAGTGTGCGTGGGTATGACGGTGCACGAGTTGAAGGTACTATACCCTGCATCGGTGTTGCAACAGCAATGGGATGACCTGATAGGCGTGCTGACACCAAGATACAACGGAGGATATGATTTTGTGGCCTTCCAATGGTATAAGGACGGCGAGCCAATGCGCAATCAGACATGGTCGTATCTGTCAACTCCGTTGGAAATGGGCGCAGAGTATGCTGTTGAGCTGAAAGATACGAGCGGCATCGTGCTCATGTCGTGTCCGATAGTGGCGGAGCATCAAGAAGAGTTGTCGGTATATCCAACTGTGCTGACTGTGGCCGAAAAGATACACATACGAGCAGATGTGGCTATACGCGTGGTGATGTACAATATGGCCGGACTTCCCGTGAAGGAAGCAAACTTGGAGGCTGGTACGCACGAATGGTCGGCGCCAGAAGCAAAGGGAATATACATCCTGACAGCCACGATGGCGTCGGATGCAGATAAACTGATAAATAAGAAAATTGTAATACGATGATGCGAAAGATATATATAATAGCGGCACTGCTGATTGTGTCGATGAGCGGATATGCATATTCGAGTGTGCAAAACTGGTTGGGTTTGTCGCCTATGGCGTATGCTACTATGCAGCTAGACGATGCGGCGGTGACGACCCCCGCGTTGGGCGTAGGCGGTGCTTTGGGACTGAACTACCAATTGAAGATGAACAAGTTTATCATGGAACTAGGCGTGGAGGGTGCCTATGGGCACTATCGCGTAGGATTGGAGAATATGGACCTATCGTATCAGATGATAGATACGAAGGGCACACCTTTTGAGTACAAAGGTTTGGTGACGAATCGTGTGGATATGTGTAATATGCTATCTGTGCGCGTACCTCTGATGTTTGGTGTGGAATGGCATCATGTGTATGTGAAAGCAGGTGCTAAAGTGAGCTTGGCGCTGATGGGCAATGGCAAGTCGGTGGCGAAACTGACGACCACGGGTAAGTATGACATCTTCTATGAGGAGATACAAAACACACCTACGCATGGTTTTGTTCGTGACGAAGCCGTAGAATCGAAGAGCAAGTTTGTGTACGGACTGGATGTGAGTCCTCAGTTGGAGTTTGGTTTGGTGATGAATAACAAGTCGTTCTCCTACCGCAACAAAGGGCATAAGATGCATCTGGGTGTATATGCGAGCTACGGTCTGATGAACGCTCTGCCAACGAATAGAGAATCAAAAGTATTGGAGGGAGATGTGAGCCAATACATGCGCGTGAACATGAACCATGTTTACACCACAAACGAAGTGACGAAGCTCAATCAATTAGAGGTAGGCGTGCGATTCCAAGTGTTCTTCCAAATGAGAAAAGGAGCAAGTCGTTATGCATATTAAAACAGAAACAGCATCAACAAGGGTATGAAACATAGATGGACATATGCTAATGTGGGGGGCAGCACTCGCGTGGTAATCAAGACGGGTGAGGATATCGCACATCTGTCGGAGTTGGATGAGAAACTGTGGACAGTGTTGGCATGTCCGGTATCGGGCTTGGAGATAGCAGAGGAGAGTCTGCTGCAGATGGACGAGAACTGCGATGGCAAGATACATGTGCAAGATGTGGTGGAGACGAGCGCATGGTTGTGTAAAGTGCTGAAAAACGCCAATACCTTGTTGGCGGGCAGCGACACGATTCGAGTGGATGAGATAGCCGATGCAGAGATAGCTACGGTAGCGGCAGAGTTGGCGGTGGATGGACAGGTGAGTCTAGCATCCGTGAAAGCCGCTATAGCAGGCGTGAGTGTGGCGGTGGCAGTTGCACCAGAACCACCTTATCCAGCTGATGTGATAGGCGCATACAAAGCGTGCGAGGCGCAATACAAGGAATACTACAAGACCGCTAGACTGGCGGAAATGGGTTTGGCCGTGGTGGCAGCAGATGCTGCGGTGCCAGGACTCAGCGAAGAGAAACTGGTGGCGATGGGCGAGATAATAGCCGCTTATGAAGCCGAGAAAGCAGCTGTGGAGGTCAAGAACGCAAGTGCGCTAGCTAGTGCACAAGCCAAATATCGACCATTGGAGAAATTGCTGCTGCTAAGTAGGGACTTCTGCACGCTGCTGAGGAACTTTGTGAGTTTCCAGGATTTCTACGCAAAGCGTGGGTTAGGACGATTAGTTGATGAGGCGAGAGGCGAAAGGCGAAAGGCGAAAGGTGAGGCGCCATGGGCGATATTCCAAGCTGGAACATTGGTGATTGACCAGAGAGCATGCAACCTATGCTTGAAGGTGAACGACATGGCTAAGCACAATACACAAGCACCCGACAGCGGTATGTATCTGATCTACTGCCAATGCAAGCACCATCAGTCAGGACAGACAATGCAGATAGTAGCCGCTATGACCGTGGGCGAGATACGCAACCTGAAAGTGGGCAAGAACGCCCTGTTCTATGACCGCCAAGGACGCGACTGGGAAGCCGAAGTGGTGAAGATCATAGATAACCCTATCAGCATCGGTCAGGCATTCTGGAGCCCATACCGAAAGTTGGGCGAATGGGTGAGCGGACTGATCACAAAGTCGGCGGCAGAGAAAGAGAAGAAATCGTTTGCCGATATGACCGCCAAACTAGAAGGACAAGGCGCGGAGAAAGCGCCAGCGCCATTTGATATGGCTAGGTTTGCAGGTATTTTTGCTGCGATTGGTTTGGCGATTGGCTCAATCGGTACTTTCTTGACGAATCTCTGGGGAGAAGTGGTGAATATGCATGCATGGTCACTGCTAATAGTACCAGTGGTGCTACTCTTAGTGAGTGGTCCATCTATGGTGTTGGCATGGATGAAACTGCGCAGACGTAATTTAGCTCCGTTGCTCAACGCCAATGGTTGGGCCGTGAACGCCGACGCGATTGTCAGTGTGCTCTTTGGCAACACACTGACCGAACAGGCGCAGTATCCAATGGTGAAACTCCAAGATCCCCATGCAAAAATAAAGAAACTGACGAAAGCGGGCAAGTGGGCAATAGCCATAGCATCCATCGTGGCTGGCATAGGAATTGCTGTGCTAGTGATGTGGTGGCTGGGCATTAGACTCGTGTGGTGCACTTGCTAGGTTGTTTGGAGGAACCACGCTACACCACACTACTCAGCTAGAGGCGCTATAGGCGAGCCGCGCACTTACAGTTTAGAGTTTAAAGACGAAAGTTATGAAAGAATTGCAAATACAAACATCGGTAAAGGTGTACTCGTATGAAGAGTTGGAACCAGAGTTGGCACGATTAGTGGATTTGGCTAAAGCTAAGACACAAGATGCATATTGTCCATACTCGCACTTCCATGTGGGTGCAGCTGCCTTGTTGGCCGATGGACAAGTGATCACTGGTGCAAACCAAGAAAATGCAGCATACCCCAGCGGCTTGTGCGCAGAGCGCGTGACACTGTTCGCAGCGAATGCTAATCATCCCAATACGCCTGTAGTTGCATTAGCTCTGGCTTGCTATACACATGGCCATTTTACGAAGGATGTAGCTAGTCCTTGTGGCGCATGCCGACAGGTGATGTTGGAGACTGAAACACGTTTTGCAACTCCAATGAAAGTGATTTTATATTGCGAGGAGGGATGCTATGTGTTTGACAAAGCTAGCGATCTATTGCCAATGAGTTTTGCGGCTGAGAATTTAGAGGGATAACGTATTGAAAAAACTAGATAAATATTTGCTGATGCAGTTTATGGGGTTGCTGATGGTGACCTTCCTCATCTGTGTGTTTATACTACTTATGCAGTTCGTATGGATGCATCTGAAAGACCTCGTGGGCAAAGGCGTGGAGATGAAAGTGCTGGCAGAGTTCTTTGTGTATGCCGTAGCATCGGTGGTGCCTTTGGCGCTGCCACTAGCAATCCTGCTGGCCTCGCTGATGACCTTCGGTAATCTAGGTGAGAAATTTGAATTGACAGCAATGAAAGCAGCTGGCGTGAGTCTGCTGCGTATCATGCGTCCGCTGATGATATCAATAGGGTTGGTATGCGTGGGGGCCTTCTTGTTCTCAAACAATGTACTGCCCGTATCACAAGTTAAGCTGTGGGCACTGATATTCTCGCTCAAACAGAAATCACCCGAATTGGAGATACCCCAAGGTGAGTTCTACGACGGCATCGACGGATACAATATCTATGTGCGGCACAAGAACCCCAAAACGGGTATGCTATACGATATGATGATCTACGATTACTCGAATGGTTTTCGCAATGCCTCGGTGATGCTGGCCGATTCGGGACAGTTGTATTTCTCGAAAGATAACAAGTACTTGCAACTGGTGCTATACTCAGGCGAAGCTTTTGAGAATCTGGACAACAAACAGCAGAAAGCCGTAGGAGCCGAGAAGAATATCCCCTATCGCCGTGAGACATTTGGTACCAAACGAATGCTCATTGACTTTGATATGGACTTTAACCGATATAGCGAGGATGTGCTGAAAGATCAACATGTGTCGAAGGACTTGAGGCAGCTGGTTAAATCAATTGATAGCGTAGGGGTATTGGCGCATGACAGAAGTAAGGAGCAGAGTGTACAGCTGGTGAAAAGCCACTATTTTGGTCGTGAGAGGATGGAGAGTCGTGATGTGGATACCTGGGAAGAAGGAGCATCGGTATATTCGTCGTATGAGATAGATAGCCTTTATGCCCATTTCTCCGATGACGAGCGCTATCGTGCCGCTGATGTGGCGTTGGACAAGGCGAAGGCGATGAAGGATAAGGTGGATTACAATTCGCTGATGCTGAATGACCATCAGCGATACATAAGAAAACATGAGATAGAATTGCATCGTAAGTTTACGCTGGCTTTTGCGTGCCTGATATTCTTCTTTATCGGTGCTCCGCTAGGCGCCATCACCAGAAAAGGTGGATTGGGTGCGCCAGTGGTGATTTCGGTGGTGATGTTTATCGTGTACTATATCATCGACAACACGGGATATAAGATGGCTCGTGAGGCACTGTGGCCTTGCTGGGCAGGTATGTGGCTGAGTAGTATGGTGCTACTGCCGATAGGCGTGTTCTTGACGCAGGCGGCAGCAAGAGACTCAGGATTGTTTAACCCAGAGGTATGGATGAAGTATTTGAGGAAAGTGAAGAGGCTGTTTAGAGGCGAGAGGCGAAAGATAAAAGGGATGAGGCGAGAGGTGAGTAGAAGATAAAAAATATAAACAATATATGTTGAATACAATAGAACAAGCGATTGAGGATTTTCGCGAGGGTAAGTTCGTGATCGTAGTAGATGACGAAGACCGCGAGAACGAGGGCGATTTTATCATCGCCGCAGAGAAAATCACACCTGAGAAAGTGAACTTTATGCTGCAACACGGACGCGGCGTATTGTGTGTGCCACTGCCTGAAAGCCGCTGTGCGGAACTAGGACTAATACATCAAGTGTCCAACAACACGAGTATGCTAGGCACCCCCTTCACGGTGACAGTAGATAAGTTGGAAGGTTGCTCTACGGGCGTGAGCGCCGAGGATCGTGCTGCTACTATCCGTGCGCTGGCTGACCCTGCGTCTAAGCCAGAGACCTTTGGTCGTCCAGGACACATCAACCCTCTATATGCTCAGGAGAAAGGTGTGCTGAAGCGTGCGGGTCATACCGAAGCAGCCGTGGATTTGGCTCGTCTGGCTGGTTTGCAGCCCGTGGCAGCCCTGATCGAGATTATGAACGAAGATGGCACCATGGCGCGTATGCCAGACTTGGAGAAAGTGGCAGAGCAATATGGATTGAGCCTAGTGTCAATCAAAGATCTGATAGCCTATCGAATGAAAAGCGAAGAGGTGAAAGGCGATGAGGCGAAAGGCGAGAAGAGCGGTGTATTGGTGGAGCGAGGCGAGACGGTGAGTCTGCCTACGGCCTATGGCGAGTTTATGTTGACTCCTTTCCGCCAATTGAATAACGGCCTTGAACATGTGGCTCTGGTGAAAGGCGAGTGGGCAGAGGATGAGCCTATCTTGTGCCGCGTACATTCATCGTGTATGACGGGTGATGTGTTTGGTTCGATGCGTTGCGAGTGCGGCGAACAACTGCACCAAGCCATGCAGATGGTCAACGATGCAGGCAAGGGCGTGATTCTATATATGAGCCAAGAGGGTAGAGGTATCGGACTGATGAATAAGATCCGTGCGTACAAGCTGCAAGAGGAGGGTATGGACACGGTAGAGGCCAATGTGCATTTGGGGTTCCGTCCTGATGAGAGAGACTACGGAGTAGGTGCACAAATCTTGCGCGAATTGGGTGCGAAGAAGCTGAAACTGATGACCAATAATCCCGTGAAAAGAGTAGGGCTAGAAAGCTATGGCATAGAAATTGTAGATAATATAGCAATAGAGATAGCTCCTAATAGATATAATCGTCGCTATATGCAGACGAAAAAGGAGGTAATGCATCACGATTTAAATTTAGTGTAATTATGAAAACGAAATGGATTTTGGCAGCTATGTGCATGATGATGAGCACATGGCTATGGGCGGATGAGACGATTACCGTGACCGCAACTTCAAGCGATGTGTCAGAGAATTTGAACCTGAAGACCGTAGCAAGTTTGTTTGGCCAAGTGAAAGATTTGGAAGAGTTTGAGCAACTGCTGAATAATCCTGATTCGGCTTATTCGAACTTGGACTTGAATGGCGATGGCGATGTGGATTATTTACGCGTGGTGGAGACTGCCGACGGCAACAAACACCTGGTGGTGATCCAAGCCGTGCTGGCGAAAGATATCTATCAAGATGTGGCATCAATCTATGTAGAGAAGGATGAGGCAGAGCAAGTGGTAGTACAAGTGGTAGGCGACGAGTATGTGTATGGCGCAGATTATATCATCGAGCCAGTATATATCTATCGTCCAGTGATATATGATTGGTTTTGGGGCCCAAGTTGGGTATGCTGGCATTCACCATACTACTGGGGTTACTACCCACATTGGTGGCATACATGGCATTGCATAGATCCATATTTGTATTGGGACCGATGCTATTGGCACCACTATCATCACCCATGGTGCTCTTATCGTACGGGTCATCATCATCGTCCACACTATCATGCGATGCATGACCGTGTTCGTCGAAATGATTTCGCCGTTCGTCATCCAGACCGTTCGTTCGCTACGCGCAATGCGACGCGTGGAGTACAAAACGCTCGTGCGTTGGAGACCGGTCGTCGCACCGAGATTCGTCAGAGTACAGCTGCAGTAGGCCGTGGCACAGCAGTAGGTACGCGCAGCAATACAACCACGCGTATAGCTACGGGTAGTACCACACGCAAAAATACTTATGGTAGTACGAATATTCGTAGCACTAATACGGTGACACGAGGCACAACGACAGGTACTGCAGTTCGTGGTACAAGTGCGACCAGAGGCACAACGACAGGTACCGCAGTTCGTGGTACAAGTGCGACCAGAAGTACAACGACAGGTACCGCAGTACGCAGTTCGGGTACGACTAGTGTGACCAAGAGTGTGAGCACGGGTGCCACAAGGAGTAGCGCTCCATCTGTGAGTCGTACGAGCAGTACGAGCAGCCGCTCTTCGGCAGTAAGAACGAGCAGCAGTGGCAGTACGATGAGAACGAGTAGCAGTAGTACGGTGCGTTCGTCATCTAGTAGCGTGAGCCGTTCTAGTGGTTATAGCGGCGGTTCGGTAAGAACTAGCGGCGGTAGCAGCAGCGGTAGTCGCGGTGGCGGTTCGGTGAGAAGGTAAGCGGCAGAGTTCTGGTTTTGAATCTCTTAAACGCTGAAATAGCGCAGCGTGAAACAGAATTAAATGCCATTCGGCACGGAATTTGCAATAAGAAAAGTGTAGCACATGAGGTGCTGCACTTTTTCATTAACGGACAAATTGTAGAAGTGTCCTAAACCTAAAAATAACTATGATTAAATTTCATTTCGAACTCCCAGAGTTGGGATACCAATTCGGAGATTTGGCTCCCATGATGAGCCAAGACACAGTGGCTTTCCACTATGGCAAACATTTCAGCGCGTATGTAGATAACTTGAATCGACTGGTAGATGGCTCCAAGTATGAGGGGCTGTCGCTGGGGGATCTGGTGCGTAAGGTGCCCGATGGGGCTGTGGCAAATAATGCGGGGCAGGTGTATAACCATATGCTGTTCTTTGAGCAATTGACGCCTACGAAGAATGCCAAACAACCGACGGGTGAGTTGATGTTTTTGGCCGAACAGTCGTTTGGTTCGTTTGAGAAGATGATTGAACAGCTAGACAGTGCGGCGAGTTCGTTGTTTGGTTCGGGTTGGACCTTCCTAACGATGGATGAGGTGGGTGTGTTGCAGGTGATGTCGCTGCCTAATGGTGATAATCCGCTGCGGTATGGACATGTGCCGCTATTAGCGGTGGATGTGTGGGAACATGCGTATTACTTGGATTATCAGAATAGGCGAAAAGATTATTTGAAGAATCTGTGGCTGATTATCAATTGGCGAGTGGTGTCCTCACGAATGGCGTAGGGGGGAAGATAGGGTAGAGTTGTATCAGCATACTCAATATTTAACTTTTTTTTCTGAATGCTGCATTGTTTGGCATACTTTTTGAGAGAAGTATGGTGAGAAAAAATATTAACCTTATTTAAGAAAAAAAACAATTATGAATAAAAAGTTTATTTGCCCAATTTGCGGCTATGTACACGAAGGCGCACCTGCTCCAGAGCGTTGCCCACAATGCAAACAAGTAGTAACATGGAAAGAAGTTGATGAG
>JAEIGA010001533.1_pt1 | contig 36084 bp, 37 predicted proteins | sample 9270691 | NCBI WGS metagenome assembly JAEIGA01 (sample SAMN17057246, study PRJNA624740) | gut metagenome | biome: biome; isolation source: fecal sample | host: Bos grunniens | place: China: Xizang | collected 2019
AGTTTACAGAAATCAGTAACTAACTTTCTATCATAATCATAGGTAGTTTCATTAGATAAACTAAATAAGTTATGTTTACAATTAACATCTATACCAACTATGTTATTTCCTGCTTGTGGAATATATCTTTCACTATCAGTACATAAATGTATGTTTACTTGATGTTCTCTTTCGTTAAATGTTAATGTATATTCATAATCGGGATTATTCTTGTGATAGTTTTTAATGTTACCATGCCAATCTTTATTAAATTTAACTGGTATGTCAAATGATTTTCTTCCTAATCCAGACAAACTAATATATGCATTGATAACAGAACCAAACTTTGAATTATAATCAATTATTTTAGTTTTCCTACATCTACCACTAAACGATAATGATTTAAACTCTATTGGTTTATCAGCATATCTTGATATAACTCTATTACGTTTTTGTACGGCAAGATTCATCAATCTATCAAAACCAAACTTCTCAACACATCGTAAGATATTATTATAGAAATCTTTTTTCTTATCATCACAACTATCTAATTGTTTTGTTATATATTCAATAGTATTTTCATTACCATAACGAGCAAGATATGTTAAACAATTAGATAACGGTGTTTGTTTCTTTTCTGTTATTACCTTTTTAAAATCCCCTTTTTTGTGTTTCTTTGTTGTTCGTTTATATAGTTCACAACCAAGATATATTATATGTTCAAATTTCAATCGTTTCTGTATTGCATCAAATTTATTCTGATAGCAATCAAGTATTTGTGTATATAATTGAGCGTCAAATGAACTTGGTACACAACCTTTGAAATGTTCTCTCATTTCTTTTATTAAAGTAAATTTGCTATATTCCAAGAAATGTAGAAGATTTTGGTTAATATATTCAGAGACAGTGTTTTTATGATTACGAATAAGCACAGCGAAGTCATATAACTCATTATATTTCAAACGAGTCATATTATGTGACTTAAATATTTTAGTGTACTTACTCTGTATTACCATTCTAAAAAAAAAGAGGAAAAATCATTCTATTACATGTGTGTAGAAGCTGGTAATAGCAATGATAATCCTCAATATATTTTTATCTTTTATTTAGTAACACGGCTTCTACCTCGTGTTTCAAAACATTCTATATATAAATAGTCTGTAATTAAAAAAAGTGACTTAAAAACAAAAAAATATATACATTTTTTCTATGTATTATCGTATATGTTTGATTACTTTTGACTATATTTACGCTCCACTGTTACAATCCCTTTTAAACATTAGTTAAAGTTTCTTTATTATTTAAAACATCATTAAAATCATTTACCCTAAATTTAAATGTACGATAATCATTATTAACTTCAACATGATTATAAGTAATATTTTCCATATCCCAAACAACATAACCGTGTCCATTTATTTTTTCACCTATATTTTGTTGAAATAAAGAACCTGCATATACCAAAGGTATATCATTGTGTTGCAATTCTTGAAATTTGTGGATATGACCCATCATAACACAATCACAATTATTAAATGTATTAACATCAATACCATGAGATGTTTTATGTCCTAAATCAGTAATTGCACCAGTAACATCACCGTGATATACACCAATTATTTTATGATTAGGGTAATCACTATGGTTTAAATTAGTTGGTGCGAAGTTATCAAAACTTGAAAATAAATTCCATATAATATTATCATCTTCATAATATCCTGATTTATAATTTAAGATAGCGTCAAGGTAAATTACATTTTCATAAACACCTTCAATTTGAAAAGTAGGTGTAATAGAGTCCATTCTATCTTGATTATTCATCAACATATCATGATTACCAGCTATAATAATTGTTTTACAATGTTTATTACAAAAATTTAATAAATTATGAAACATTGCTTTGGCTTCATTTGTTGCTTTAATTTTAGATTCAAATATATCACCACACATTACAATACGAACCTCATCTTTATTATAATCTTTCAGTTCGTTTATATATAATTGTTCCATAAAAGACTCTAACATTTTATCATAGGGTCTATTTTCGTTGTTATTTGGAATATGTACATCAGCGATGTGAATAATTTTTTTTACCATAAATTTCTAAATTTTATTAATATTTTTTATTCTCAATATATTATACATCAAAATGATACAAATGTTACAAAAATTAATTATTAATATTAATTAATTACATTTTGGAAAATAGTCATCTAACCAACAATTTATACGTGCAACTTCATATGCTCCACTACAACCCTTTTTAAATTCACTTCTTGATTTATATTTTTTTGCTTCTTGGTAGCAAGTTTTTTCATCCCATTTTTTACCTGTTTTTGAAACACTAAACCAAGTATAGTTATTTAACCAACCATTTTGTCGAGCAACTTCGTATGCTCTACTACATCCCTTTCTAAATTCGTTTCTTGAATTATATTTTTTTGCTTCTTGATAACAAGTTTTTTTAGTCCATTTAGTTTGATTTATTTTTTGTAATTCATTTCTTGATATAAACCAAGTATAGTCATCTAACCAACCATTTTTAAGTGCAGCGTTGTATGCACTTTTACAAACCTTTTCAAATTCACGTCTTGATTTATATTTCTGTGCTTCTTGTTCGCAAGTTTTTTTATTCCATTTTCCGCTATTCAAAGTACCCAAAGAACCACTATTTTTACCTGTTTTTGCTTTATTTAGCACATTCCATCCTTCTTCTTTATATTTATTTACATAGAAATCTTCTTTTTCTAGTCCTTCTTTTAAACTTAGATTTGATTCTAAAATAGTTATTTGTGGTATTGGTATATTATTTTGGGTTGCGAATTTATAAACACCACATTTTTCATTAGTATTATGTTGTTCATTTCGTCTGTTAATATCTACTGTTCTACCAATATATATTGAATGTAATTCAGTAAATATATAACAATATACATTATCTCTTTTATTTTTATAAGGATTTAAATCTCTTTCAAACCAAGTATATTTATCTAACCAACCATTTTTAAGTGCAGCGTTGTATGTACTTTGACACCCCTTTTGAAATTCTTTTCTTGATTTATATTTTTGCGCTTCTTGATTGCAAGTTTTTTCAGTCCATTTAGTTAATTTTATTTTTAGTAATTCATCGGTTGATATAAACCAAGTATAATTATCTAACCAACCATTTTTAAGTGCAACTTTGTATGCTCCACTACAACCCTTTTCAAATTCACGTCTTGATTTATATTTCTGTGCTTCTTGTTCGCAAGTTTTTTCAGTCCAATATCCACTAGGTTTTTTCTTTTCTATAAACCAAGTATAGTTACTTAACCAACCATTTTTACGTGCAGCGTTGTATACACTTTTACAACCCTTTTTAAATTCACTTCTTGATTTATATTTCTGTGCTTCTTGTTCGCAAGTTTTTTCATCCCATTTTTTCTTTTCAATAAACCAAGTATAATTATCTAACCAACCATTTTTACGTGCAGCGTTGTATGCTCCACTACAACTCTTTTGAAATTCTTTTCTTGATTTATATTTTTTTGCTTCATTATGGTTATTTTCGTAGTTATGCCAATATCCATTAGGTTGTTTTTTTGTATTCTTTGTTGCCATATCTCTTTATTTTTTTTAATTGGGGTTTACACTTATATAATGAAATTACCTTATCTTAGAATCCACCTAAATTGAATTTTATTTTTAGTTACTTTTACTATATTAAACACAAGAATAAAAAAAAAATGTTACAAAAAAAAAAACTTCAGAATAGAATTAAAATTTCTAAAACTGAAGTTTTATTAATTATTAGTTATTATTTTTAATTATTTTTTCTTGTTAGGTTTGTCTTTCCAAATTGAAGTTACACTTGTTATACCTAATAATGCGCCAGCTGTTATAATCTCAATTTCAAGAACTGAACGATTATTATCAGTCATACCTGTTGTCATAATCGACCAAGTAGTACAAAACATTACTACACAAATAATAATACCACCTAACAAACGTTTTGATGATGGATTACCATTTTCACTAAATGCTTCTTTTAAGAAAGTTAAACTTTTATTTATGAATGTTTTAAATTTCATGATTAAAAATATTTTCTTATAAATAGTTTTAAGAAATATTTTCGTCAAAAATAATATCTTTATTAAAAAGTTCACCACAAAATTCAAATGTGTAATTTATATTATTATCTTTAACAACACATTCTTTTATAATAGGTTTAGTATCATGGTATTTTTCATAACCTAAATAACCAAGAATACATATTAAACTATCAGAAGCGTCAAAATTTTCTGTTTTGAGTTCATCTTTTTTATTATATACCCATTGTATTTCAGGGAATTTTTCAGAAATATAATTCCATAATATAAATTTTTTAGCACAATCAAAAGGATATGCTCCAAATAATACCATTTCATTATTTTCTATAGATTTAATAATTTTTTTCTTTTGATACTGTTCACCTTTTTTATTATATTTACGAATTGCCATTAAATTAGGTACTCCATACATTCTAGCATCTGCTGATGAAATAAAATGAGGTACTAAACCTAAAAGATTATATACTCTATAAGCAATCATACCATTATATCGTAAAAGAGTTGCTACAGTATATTTATTATTTGAAGAAATTAACGGTTCTTCTATAATAACATCAGTTATTAGACTTTTACCATTAATATATAAACTATTATTTATTAAAATTTCCTCAAGTTTATCCATAAACATATTACATTTTAAAAACAAAGTTTCAACTCCTGTAACATTTTTTGAAATTTTTTGTCTTAAATGTGTAACGATAATAGGTTTTACATTTTGATTTTCATCAACTAGAACAATACTAACACCAGTGCAAGTTGTTGATATATCTAAACCTAATATTATTCTATTTTTCATTATAATCTTGTTTTATATGTATATAATATATATGTTTTATAAGAAAATTACAATTTTTTTGTAACTTTTTAACTATTATTATTGTTTTAATAGAGTTATGGTAAAAAATATAAAAAATATTATAGATAATATTTTAGGTCCACCTAAAAGAGATTATGGAAGTAACGGTTGGTTTGAATATAATTGTCCTATTTGTGCTGAACATAATGGGGGGAGAGTTGATAACAAATATAACCTCGCAGTTTCTATTGATTTAGATAGTGAAAATTCTTTTTATTGTCATTGTTGGAAATGTGAATTTCGCAGTAGTTTATCTAAATTAGTGAAAAAATTTGGTACTAATTTAGATATAGATGAATACATTAATGAAATTACAGCTTTAAAAGAATCTAAATATTTTAAGCTATCTGATAATATTTCAGTTACAAATTTTTTAAATGATGATAAGTTAGAATTACCTAAAGGGTTTAAATTAATAAATAAAAATGATAAAAATTCATTAAATGCTTATAATTATTTAATTAACAGAGGGTTAAATGATAAAATTATTCAAGATTTTAATATTGGTTATATAGGACAATTTCAAGGTAAATATTCAAATAGAATAGTAATACCCTCATATAATATATTTGGTGATTTAAATTATTGGGTAGCAAGAGATTATACTAATCAATCTAAATTAAAATACCTTAATCCTAATATTGATAAAAAATCAATAACTTTTAATGAACAAATGATTAATTGGTATGAACCAATTACATTAGTTGAGGGAGTTTTTGAACACATTGTTGTACCAAATTCTATACCACTTTTAGGTAAAGTTATAGATGATAAATCAGATGTGTTTCGTAATATATTAAATAGAGCACAAAATTATATATACATATTATTAGATGATGATGCTACTGAAAACGCATATAAAATGTATAAATTCTTAAATAAAGAATTACCAAATAAAATAAAATTAATTGAATGTCCAAAAGGGTATGACCCATCAGACTATTATAAAAATTTTGGATATAAAGGAATTTTAAATTTATTAAAATCAGCACATAAAGTTGATGATTTTAAACTCAGCCAATTATAAATAAAAGAAAAGGAGATATTGAAATTAAATAATAACACTATTTATATTATATAATAATAAATAAAAAAATATATCATATGGCGAATAATAACGTTAACCCTTTGAGTAATTGGGGATTTGAAAATGATTTATACACAAAACAAGAAGACTTTAAAGAATGTACTTTCCAACCAAGAGAAGCAATTCTAAATAAAGAAGGTTTTGTAAATGATGGAGAAGTACATGAAGTAGTGTTTAATAAACCACTTGTTGAGGTTTTTATGACTAGTAGTGATAATGAAGCACCTGTAGCAACATTACAAAGACGTGCTTTTTATGGTGAAGATATTGTATACACTGATACACCAACAAGCAGTGAAAGTACAACAAATGGACCAACATTTGATTTACCGACAATGGAGGAAGAAGGTGAATAATAAAAATTAATTATATGTATAAAAAGAGAACTAATTTTTTAGTTCTCTTTTTTTTATTATAAGACTTTATTTTTTTTAATAAAATTATTATATTATAATAAAAAGAATAATAACATGTTAAAATACACACTCCCTGAAGAACTTCAGAAACTTATAAATTATATACAAAATAAATTAATTAAAGAATTTCCGATAAATAATATTACACTTAATTATATTTTATTGGCGATTTTAGATAAACATGAGTCAGATGGTTATCAAGTTTTATCAAAACTATTAATGAGTACAGATTTAAAAGATTTTAAAGAATATGTAAGTGGATTAGTATTAATTGATAGTAATAAAGATTTAAGTACAGGTGATGATTATAGTTATTCATCAGACTATTATGATATTATGGATTCTAAAATAGATGATAATATAGTAGGAAGTTGTCGATTTTTAATAAATTGTATTTCAAAGAATAAAAATATTAAAGATTATTTAAAAAAATTAGGTGTTACAATAGAACAATTAAAAACTTTTGTTGTAGATTATCATAATAATAAAATTAGCACACAAACTAAGATAAAAGAAAAAGAAAAACCGATAAAAAAGATTGACAATAACCCCCATAAAAAAGATTTAACATATAATAATAAAAGAATTATACCATCAGGGAATAAGATAATTGAACATAAAAATAAAAATTTAATTAAAATAGCAAGTACAGGGGCATATGATAATATTATTGGTTATGATGATATTACCAATGATATATTTGAATGTTTAAGTAAATATAACAGAAATGTTGTTGCTTTAATTGGTGAATCAGGTGTAGGGAAAACATCGATTATAGAAAAATTATCTAAAAGGATATATGATATGGATTGCCCTGAAAGTTTTAGTAATAAATTTATAGTAGAAATTAAAGATAATATTAGTACATACTTAATAGAAGAATTAAATAACAATGGAAAATATATAGTTTTTATTGATGATTTAGAACGTTTATTTTTTAATAAAGATGCTGAGACTACTAATTTAGTTGTTATCAATGAATTATTTAAAAGTCCTAATATTTCGACAATATTTTGTATGAATGAAAGTCAATATATGAAAATAATTGAAAGTAAACCATCAATAAGTCGTTATATTACTAAAATAAAAATAAATGAACCACAAGGAGAGGAATTATTTAATATAATAAAAGAATCTTCAAAATCTATATGTAAATATAATAATGTAGAGATTACTGATAAAATAATTGAAGAAAGTATTAAACTATCTAAAAAATATATAACAAATGAGAAATGCCCTAAATCAGCATTAAATATAATAGATTATGCTTGTTCACATGTAAAATTAAATATAAAAGATGATGTAGAGATTGTTAAGATAAAAGAACAATTAGATGCATTAAATATAGAAAAAAATAAAATATTAAATAGCGGTTCTAAAGAAGATTTTGATAAAAAAGATAAATTAATTAGAGAACAAATTAATTTAGAAAAAGAATTAAATAAATTAAAAAAGATAAATACAAATAACAATAATAAAGTTGAATTAGATGACTTATATTATGTAGTATCCAAATTAGTTCATTTACCTATAACCAAAATAAATGAAGATGAAAGGGTTAAATTAAAAAATTTATATAATAATATAACAAATTATGTTATTGGACAAAATGAATCCGTTGAATTAATTTGTCAAGCAATGAAAAGACAAAGAATTGGGTTATCAAATCCAAATAAACCTTTAACTTTTTTAATGTGTGGTAAGTCAGGTGTTGGTAAAACTTATTTAGCAAAAAGATTAGCATATGAAATGTTTGGTGATGAAAATGAAATGGTACGTTTAGATATGTCAGAATATGGTGAAAAATCAAGTGTTACTAAATTATATGGTTCATCAATAGGTTATGTAGGTTATGAAGAAGGGGGTATTTTAACTGAAGCAATTAAAAAGAAAAAAAATTGTGTATTATTATTAGATGAAATTGAAAAAGCACATAATGATGTTTATGATGTCTTTTTACAAATATTTGATGAAGGACGTTTAACTGATAATAAAGGGTGTACTATAGATTTCAAAAATGTTATAATTATTATGACATCTAACGTGGGGGTAAAAGATATATCTGATAAACCTCAACATATTGGGTTTACTCATATAAACAATAATAACAATAATAATGATATTATCATGAAATCTATTAAAAATGAATTTAAGCCGGAATTTATTAATAGAATTGATAATATTTGTATTTTTAATGATTTAACCGATGATAATATTAAAACTATTATAAAAAATGAAATCTTAAAAATTAAAGAAAAATTAATTAATATTGGTTATGACTTAGATAATAGTTTTACCAATAATAAATTAATTAATAATATTTTTGGTACATTAAAAAATTATAACGAATATGGAGCAAGACCTGTATTACGTGCTTTACAAAAACATTTAGAAGACCCTTTAACTGATTATATAATTGATAATAACCCAGAAATTGGGTATATTTTTAATTATAATGATATTTATAAAAAATATAAATTTGAAAATGAATAAAACTATATATATTACTGAATCTCAAAAAAATATTATATCTAAAAAATTAAATGAAAGTTTCATAGTTAATTCAGAACAAGTTAGTGATATTGTTAACTATTTAAATAAATTTTATAAACCTATTACTGATTATGTAGGTGATATAGGTGTTAATGGTTTACCTAAACCAACTCTTAATATTGGGTATATCGCTAATAACCAATTATTACAAACACTTTCAAAAGAAGATTTATTAGATATTTTAAATGATAAATATAGACATTTTGTATCTGATGAACCTACTAGATTAGCATATTTCAGTCAAATAATTAATGATTGGTTAAATAATAAAGTGAAAATAACAGGACAATTATCTGTTAATTATATTAATGATAATTTAATAAAAAATTTTAATAAAAATAAAAATAAAAAATAACCATGATTAGTAAAAATTTTCGTTATTCAGAATTTGAACACTCTGATACAGCAAATAAATATGGTATTGATAATTCTATACAAGATGATAACACTAAAAACGCTATCAAAAAACTTGTATTAAATGTATTACAACCTTTAAGAGATAAATATGGTAAACCTATCAATATTAATAGTGGATACAGATGTCCTGAACTTAATAAAAAAGTAGGGGGTGTTGCAACATCTCAACATTGTAAAGGTGAAGCAGCAGATTGTGGTGTTCCTAACCCTTATGAACTAGCTAAAGTCGCTAAAGAATTAGATTTACCTTTTGACCAAATGATACTTTATCCTGGATTTGTACATTTTAGCCATCGTACCAATGGAAATCAAAGAAAACAAATTTTATACAATAGTGGTTATAAAGGTAAACGTTTATAAAACAAAAAGGAGAAATTAAAAATTCTCCTTTTTTATTACGTTTTACTTATTACATAAGTTTTATTATATTCATCCATCAATTCAAAATTTTTACAAATCTTCCTTCTCTTTGATGTTAATTTTTTACTAACACCACCATAAAAACATATCATTTGATAATTAGGTGAACAATAATAATATTTACAACAACTACAATGTTTTAATTCCTCCATATTATTTACTATTTATTATGTCGTTGATGTCCTTAATAGTAAGTCTTTTACCTATTTCTATCTTACTAGAACATACCTTACTATTACTATTGTGTTCATCAATATCACCACTTAAATACACCTCATGAATAACGATATCTTTGTTAATAGTCCCCCAATAATAATTAAACACATCTAATGGATTAGTACAAGCATGAAATCCACAATTACAACATTTTATTTTACCTTTTAATTCGTATTTCTTACCTTCTTCGTATTGAAAGTCTCTACAAGTCATATCAACATTAAATGCTTTATATGCGATTAACTTGCCATCCTCTGTATATCTTTTTGGTAATTTGAGTCCTACATATGCAAACGCACAATCTCCAATATAAGTAACACTATTTGGGATACTAATAGAAGTTAAACTATCACAATAAGAGAACGCAGAATTTCCAATTTTAGTTACTTTATTTGGAATAGTAATAGATGTTAAACTTTTACAACCCCTAAACGCCCAATCTCCAATTTCAGTTACACTATTTGGGATACTAATAGATGTTAAACTATCACAATAAGAGAACGCTCCATCTCCAATAGAAGTAACAGAATTAGGAATATTAATAGATGTTAAATTATGACACTTATAGAATGTCCCATCTCCAATAGAAGTTACTTTATACTTTTCATTTTCATATTCAATGTATTCAGGGATTATAACATCAACAGGGTTATTTATATAATCTCTAACTTTTGCTGTTTTGTTTTTTGTATTTAATTCATACCTAATGTTATCACCTGTTATATCCATATTATTTACTATATTATTAATTTTCAAGTATTATATTTTTATCAAATTCCTCAATAATTTGGTCTATTGTTTTATTATCTTTTTTAAGTTTTTTACAAGATGTTTCATCTAAATCACGATTAACACAGAAGTTTTCTTGAAAAATGGTTTCAGAATGTACAATTTTAGTTATTTTTGCTTCTTTTAACACTTCATCAGCAAATTCTTTATCGTTAATTCCATTAATTGCCCATTTTTTTATTGTATCAAAGACAAATTTAGGATTTTTATTAAAAACTTCACTAACAGTTTTACCATTATATTTTCCATCAGTTAATACTGTATCAAAATTTAAAGTTTGCATAAAATTTATTTATTTAAATTATTAATTAATGATATTTATAAAAAAACTATTTTTAATTTCTATACTTAATAAACAAAAAAAAAGTAAAATTGTTACAAAAAACACAAAAATTATATATTATTTAAGAAAAAAATGAAAAATAAAATAAATATAAAACCATTTACGGTAAAAGATGAACTTCAAAAGGATTTATTTCCTGATGGAGAACACATAGATTCACGTATTCGATTAAAATTATTAGAGATAGCTGATGATTTTGTTGAAACACTTGAGGTTAAATGGTTAAAACCTATAGATATGATAGTAACTGGGTCTTTAGTTAACTATAATTGGAATGAATATTCTGATATAGATATACATATTATATATGATTATAGTAAAATATATAAAAATGTTGATTTTGTACAAGATTATTTTATGTCAAAGAGAAAAGAATGGAATAATTTACATAATAATTTAACAATTAAAGGATTTCCTGTTGAATTAAGTGTAGAAGATGTTAATAATCCATTACATTCAACAGGTGTATATTCATTATATACTAATAAATGGGTTAAAAAACCCAAAAAAATGAGTAATGATAAAATTGATATTAAAAAAATCAAAAAATTAACATTAAAAATAGTAAAAACTTTCATAAAATTATTCGATTTGATTGAAAATGAAACAGATATTAAAAAATTAGACATATTAAGTGAAAAATTAAACAATTTTATAGATATATTACATGAAAATAGAGAAAAAGGACTAAAAACTGAGAAAAAAGAATTATCTACAGGTAATATAATATGGAAAATAGTTAAACATTTTGGTTATGTAGAGAAATCTCATAACATATTAAATAATATATACGACAAAAAAAATACAATTAAAGAACAAATATTATAAATTTTTTAATAATTGTGATATTTATAAAAAAATAACATTTAGAATATAATAATAACTATAGTTAAAATATAATACAATGAGTATAGATTATAAACAACAACTCAATGAAATGAAAAGACTAATGAATTATGGTATGAATACAAATTCACAAACAAATAATTCAAATAGTATAGTCGAATACAGTCAATTGGGTGCTGATGGAAAAACATATGGTATTTTAAAAGAAGGAAATAAATATTATATTAAAGTAGCACCTAAAAAACACACAAAAATTTTAACAGAAGATTTTGATTATTTAGGAGGGTTTTTAAATCGTAAACCTTATGATTCTTATACAAAAGCATCTCATGCTTTAAACCTTCAATTAATTTCTGTTAATGAAGCAGCAGGAAATAAAAACCCTGTCCAATCACAATTTAATTTAAATGAAAGTGCTGAATGGGAAACACTTAAAACTAAAGAAGTTAGACAAGAATTAGATAGATTTAATCAATTAACTTCAAATGTTAATGAAATTTTAAGTGAAAATATTCACTATATAAATGAAAACGACAAAACATATTGTGAAAAACCAACAAAAGCACCTAATAAAAAACCAGGTGAAGGTGGTAAACAACAACCACTAGGAATTAAACAAAAAGATTGGACAAGTGATGATTCTAAAGTAAATCCAGAAAATGCTTATAATCGTTATGGCGTTAAAGGTGGAAATCCAAGTGGAAGTAAATATGATGCTGCACATGGTATTAAAGATATAGATATGACTCAAGGCAATCCTTATCAAGAAAAATCTAAAACATCAAAAGAACAAGGTAAAAATATTTTTGAAAATAAAAAGAAAATAAAATTATCTGAAGAACAACAAAAACAAATTTTAGCATGGCGTGCTGAAAGAGATTTTGTAAATGATGATGATTACATGGATATGTCTAAAGGTACTAAAATAGGCGATACATCACCTTGGTCTGAAGTAGTTAACGAAAATTTTGAAACTACTGAATGGGATGATGGATTACCTTCATCACCATCAACTGGAGAAGCAGATGAATATACTGAACCTTATGAATTAAATGAAAACCCATTAGCTGGTGTAGCACTTCGTGCAGCAGCAGGTGCAGCTGGTAGTATGGTAGGTAACCAAATATCTGATAATATAGATGAATCAGAAGAATTACTTGATGATGAATACCAATTTGATGATGATGAATTTGAAGATGAAGAGTATGATTTTGAAGATTACGACACAAGTAATGATTTTGCAGCTGCTATCGAACAAGGAAATATGCCAAATCCAAATGATATTTATGAATCAGAAGAAATGTTATTAACTGATAATGAATATGCTGATTCTGAATCTGATGAATATAATAATTTTGATGAAACAGAAGATGTTTTAGATGACATACCTGCTACTGATGATGAATATGATTTTTCATGGGATTCAACAGCAGCAGATGAACAAGGAAATTTATTTGATGATAATTGGGAAACAACAGAACCTAATAATTTGGATAGATATATATATGAAAGTATTCAAAATTATTTTGGAAAACACCCTGCTTATCATAAAAAAGTTATGACTTTACCTGAAATTGGTGATGATTCAGAATGGGGTAGAGATTGGAATGATGATTCAACTAAAACTAATAAACCTTTTGGTATTAAAATAGGTCATAATGGTGACCCTTATAGCGAATTAGTTGACACAATTACTGATTCAGTTATTGCACAATTAAAAAAAAAATTATAAATGAAAATACTTTCCTAAAAACAGGAAATAAAACACAAGCATTACCAACAGAACCCATGAATAATATGGATATGGATATGGATATGGATATGGGAATGGATGGTAATGCTTCTTTTGATAATAATGAAGAACAACCAATCGAAAATGACCCAGATATGATGGGTAACGAACCTGAAATGGGGGCAGATGCATTTAACGATGATAATGATGATAATAATTCTGATGTATCAAAAGACCCTGTAAAAAAGGTTGAATCATTGATAGGCCAAGCATCATCTTTAATACGTAAACATTTAAATAGTGATGGTATTAATAAACATGAAGACAAAAAGAAAGAAGTTTTAGGTATGTTAACATCTGCTATTGTTGATGGTATGTCTACTGAAGAACGTAATGAAATTATTGATTATTTAAGTGATAAACTTCAAAATAACGAAAATGATAACACAGATAATAATCAAGAAGATGGAGAAATTGACACTAATGATGAACAATCTATTACTGAACCTAACGATGAACAATCTATTACTGAACCTAATGATGAATTAACCGAAAAATTTATTAGACATTTAGTTGAAAAATTGTTATAATAAAATAATTAAAAAAGAGATTAGATTTTTAATCTCTTTTTTTTTTTTATTAACTATTTATAAATAAAAATAGAAGTAATGAAACATATTATAATTAATGAATTGCAAGATTTTAAAATAAAAAATTTTATTTTTGAAATGTTAGATACTAACACAATTCAAAATAATAATACAAATAATCCTGCAGGGAATATTACAATTGGTTTAAGAGGTGGTGATGAACAAGCACCATTAAACCAAAATATGCAAAATACAATGAACACAATAAAAAAAACACCAGGTGCTAACAATTTATTAAATAATGGTGCAACTATGAATGTTGAAGGTAGTGTTTCTGGTCAAGAAGTTGAAGCAAATTTTCAAACAAAAAATGAATCAATATTATTAACTAAAAAACAATTAAAAGAAGTTCATTTAAGAAAAATTAAAGAAAATTCTAATAAAGTAAAAATTAAAGATTTTTTAAAAGAAGAATTTTATAATAATAAACATGATGATATAGATAAATGGTTAAATGATGCTGATAATCGTTCTAAAGAACCATTTGGAGAAATATTAAAAAAAATAGATAATTATGCGAAAGAACAAGGCATTGATTGTTATGAAGATGAATATGGAATATTACAATCACCTGTAAGCAATTATATAACAAGATATTATTGTGGATATTCTAACAAAAAGACTGTTGCTAAAATTATATATAATATTATAGAAGACTATGATTTTCTAGGAGATTTAAAAATGAAAAGACTTATAAATCAAATGTTGAAATTATCAAATCAATAACACATATAAAAAAAGGAATTATTAAATTATTCCTTTTTTTTTGCTTATATAAAAAAATTATATTATATTATATTTATATAAATTATTATATAAAAAATTTTTATGGCATTTAATTTTAAAGAAGAATATGCAAAATGTTTTTTAGATAAAACAAGAAAATATTTTATAGAACATTATTTATCAACCTTTAATGCGGATGAGGGTAGAGAAGTACCGTTTAAAGTTTTCCCAAGACAATATGAATTTTTAAAAAGTATTTGTGAAAATGATAATACTATTGCAATTAAACACCGTCAAGCTGGTATAACCACAGTTACATCAGCATGGGCTACAGGTCAATGTGTATTTGCAAAAAAAGATGCACCTGAAACAATACTTTGTATTGGTAACAAAATGGATATTTCTGAACAATTATTAGAGAAAATTGCATATTTTATAGACCAAGTACCAAGATGGATGTGGGGTAGCGAATATTATTCACCTGACCCTAATAGTGAAAAAAATACAAAATCTATTTTTAAAAAAAGAAATAAAAATCATATAGAATTATTTAATGGGTGTAAATTATATGCACGTTCATCAGGAGAAAATGCAGCTCGTGGTATTTCAGCTGTTTCAATATTAATATTTGACGAGGCTGCTTTCATTCAAAACGGACCTGCGGTATATTCACAAGCAGTTGCTGCAACCGCATCTGTAAAACATGCAAAAATTATTATGGTATCAACCCCAAATGGTAAAGACCAATTATATTATAGGACTTATGAACAAGCATTATCACATAAAAATAACTATAATGCAGTTGAGTTTAAATGGTATCAAGATTTACGTTATCAAAAACATTTAAAATGGTCAAGAAAAAATCCTAAAACTGGTGATATTGAATGGGATATAGACCCTGTACTTAACACAGAAGGTGAAATACCTTATAATGAAGAACGTTGGCGAAGATTAGAAAGAGAAGGATGGTTACCTGAAAGTCCTTGGTATTTAAAGATGTGTAAATCATTTAATAATGATGAACAAAAAATTGCACAAGAATTGGATGTATCGTTTTTAGGTTCATCTGATAATGTTATACCAACATCAGTAATTGAAGCACATTTAACTCAAAATGTTATTGATGTAGTTAAAGACCCAAATTGGGATTTATGGGACCCTTTTGTAAAAGATACATGGATATGGAAAGACCCTATACCTGGTCATAGATATGTAATAGGAATAGATGCTAGTTCAGGTTCTGCTGATGATAGAACTGCAATAGAAGTAATTGATATCGATGCGATTGATGAAAATACTGGTACACCTTACTTTGACCAAGTATTAGAATATTATGGTAAACGTACTGGAGATGAAATTGGTGAAATTGTATATAATTATGCTACAATGTATAATAATGCTCTTGTTGTTGTAGAATGTATTGGTGGGTATGGTGATGCTATTATATTAACATTAATGGCAAAAAAATATAAAAACATATATTATGATGACCCTGGATTAAAAACATATACAGTAGAAAAAGCATATTCTAAATATAATATAAAAATGGGAGATAAATTACCTGGATTTAGAACAAATGCAGTTAGAGTACAAATGATAGGTAATTTTGTATCTATGTTAAAAGATAATGCTTTTAGGGTTAGAAGTACAAGAGTTATTAGTGAAATGGATACTTGGGTATGGAAAAATGGTAGACCTGACCATATGGATGGTTGTCATGATGATAGTTTAACTTGTTTATCTATGGCATTATTTGTAATACAATTCTACGTAATCAAATCTGATAAAGATAAATCAAAATCACATGCAATATTAAGGTCATTTAGAGTTAACAATAAAACTCAAATAACCGCCCCTAATCAACCATACGTCAATAAAAATGATAATACACAATTTAACGTACTACCATTCTATAGTAGTAGTAAATTAAATAAAAACAAACAATTACAAAGTATATTAATGTTAACAGGATACTTAAAAAAATAATTTGTATATTTTTTTAATATTTTATATATTTATATATGGACTATATACTAAATATAGTCCATTTTTTATAAAAATTTAAGATTTATGGCTAATTTTATTACTAAATTAAATAAAGCATTTGGTGGAGGAGTATCACTACCTACATCTATGCAATTTAACCAAAACAATAATGATTTGTCGAGTTTAAATTCTAATGATGTTATATTTTCAACAAATGATAAAGAAGAATATAACCAAGAATTATTACGTAGAAGACAAAATCGTTATTTAGCAAAACAATGGAAACGTGCTCAATATGATAAAAATAATAATTCATTAAATAATCTAAGTGCTGTACAAATGATGTACAGAGAAGCAGATATGATGGATTTATTCCCTGAAATCGGTGCTGCACTTGATATTTACATGGAAGAAGCATGTTCCAATACATTAAATAATCAAATTATAAACGTTAAATCTAAATCAGAGAGAATTAAATCAATTTTAGAAGATTTAATTTATAACCGATTATCATGTAATACAATATTCCCTATGTTAACACGTAGTACTGTTAAATATGGAAATACTTTTATGTTATTAAATATAACAGAAGATAATGGTATTACAGGTTGGACACAACTCCCTGTATATGAAATGCAAAGATTTGAAAATGGAATGGATAATCCATATAGTCACGGTTTTACTACAACAAATAATATAGATATAGATAAACCAGATTCTACAAAATTTGTATGGGTAGGTAAAAATGAGTTTACACCTTATCGAAATTGGCAAATAGCACATTTTAGATTATTATATGATTCAATTTTTTTACCGTTTGGTTGTAGTTTACTAAATAAAGCAAGAAGACATTGGAGAATGTTATCCATGATGGAAGATATGATGTTAATGTATCGTTTAGATAGGTCAATTGAACGTAGAGTATTTAAAGTAAATGTTGGTGCTATTGATGATGAAGATGTACCTGCTTTTGTTGATAATATAGCAAACGAATTTAAAAGAACATCAATTATTGACCCTGAAACAGGACAATTAGATTTAAGAAGAAATGTTATGAGTCAAATGGATGATTTCTTTATTCCTGTTCGTGACCCAAGTGAACCAAGCCCTATTGAAACATTACCAGCAGGACAAAATATGTCTGCAATGGATGATATTAAATTTGTACAAAATAAATTATGTACTGCTTTACGTGTACCATTATCATTTTTGAATTTTACTGAAGCAACTGGTGATGGTAAAAATTTGGCAATGTTAGATGTACGTTTTAGTAAAACTATTAATAAAGTACAACAAATGATGTTAATGGAATTAACTAAAGTATGTATTATACATCTTTATTTATTAGGGTTTGAAGATGAATTAACTAATTTTCAATTGTCTATGAATAATCCTAGTTCACAATCAGAAATGTTAGAATTAGATAATTTATCCAAAAAAATCGAAATGGCTAAAAGTGCTGTCGCTGACCCAGGAGGTGGTATTCCTATAATGTCTGTTAGTAGAGCATGTAAAGAAATTTTAGGTTGGAGTGCTAAAGAAATTAGTGATAACCTTGAAGAATTACGTTTAGAAAAAGCATTAGCTGCCGAACTTGAACAAACAACAAGTATCATTAAAAAGACAGGTTTATTTAACAAAGTAGATAATATTTATGGCGAACCTGGTGCTGAATATGGAAATAACTCCGGAAATCAACAACAAGATGACGGTATGGGAGGTGCCGGTGGAGGTGGCTTCGGAGGTGGCTTCGGAGGTGATTTCGGAAGTGATATGACAGCTGATATGGAAGGTGATATGGAAGGTGATATGGATGGCGATATGGAAGGTGAAATGTCAGGCGCTGAAGGTGAAATGAGTATGGAAGATGCAGTAGCATCTGAAACACCAAATAACGAACCTTTAATGGAAGACTTTAGTTCTAAATTGTTTAACAAAACTTTAATGTCAACAAAAGAATTGTTAAATGAACATAATATTAAAAATAAAAAATCACCAAATAACAATAATTTTGAACTTTTTGATAAAAATTTCTTAATTAATGAAGAATTAAATAATATCGCTAAAGAATTAAATGAAAAATTAAATAAAAAATAAAAAAAAAAATAAGAGAGTGCTACTAACAGTACTCTCTTTCTTTTTATTTAATATTTTAAAATATCAAAATATTCACTATTCATTTCATTTTTTAATATATTTACAATATTTTGACTTAAATCTATTATATTTTCATTAAAAAAAGATAAAACATTATTTGTTTTGGGTGAAATATATATTGAAAATTTCCATTTATATCCTTTATTATATTTTATACCATTTTCAGTCAAATCTGCTGTAAATATATAATGTGAATTTATCCAATTTACTTTACTTAATAAAGTATTACTTTTTTTTATAAAAGTATTTTTAATTTTAATAATACTATTATTATAATCCACTAATTTAATATTAGGTTTAAATTTCCCCTTTACATTAATTTTTATAACATCACATTTATTAATATTAGGTGATGTATATATTAATTCACATTCTTGTAATATACATTTATTTTCTACATAATTTTGTGTTTTAGACATTCAGTTAATAAAATCATAATATAATTATTTAATAAGTTTGTTATATATATAATATATAACAAAAATTCTACCCTAAATGTTACAAAAAATATAAAAAAAAAATAAAAAAAATCCCTCTATAATAAAATAGAGGGAATAAACATAACAAAAAAAATTAAAAAACATGAAAAAAACATGAAAAACAAAACTATTTTTCAATCTCATTTTTTATTTCGATTAATTCAGCAATATCTATTAAAGCATTATTACTTTCAAATACTTTTTTATTTACTTTATCTAATATACCATTCCAACTTTCAACATCAACACCTTTATTAATTTCTTCTTTAATTAATTTAGTAACTGATTTTTTATAATTTTCAAACATTTGTTTGGCTTTGTTCTCATCTTTTACATCATTAATTAACTTAATTTCATCTTCACTTAAAAGTTGCTCATGTTTATTTACCATTTCATCTATTTTTTCTTTGTAAATCTCATCAATAGAAATATTTTCTGTTAATATTTTATTATTATCATTAACAAATTCAAATAAAACATTTTCTATTTTATTATATTCATTTATATTATTAAAGTTTTTGCTATTTAACAACATAAATTCTATCGTTTCAAATAATTTAGTTTCATCTTCATTAATTGAAACATTCTCATTTAAATGAAATTTTTCAAATATGTCAATTAATTTTTCATTTTCTTCTTTTAATACATCTTTTGTGTAGTGTGGTATTAATGATATACTTTCTGTAATATATTTTTTAACATCAATTACATTTGTTGGATTAGTAAAAGTATTATAAACATCAAATTGATTTTTTAATATTTTATTTTCTTTTATTAATTTCATGATATGATTTAATTTTTTAATACCATCTTTATTACTTAATAAATTTTTAACATTAGATTCAAAAATTTTATAAATCATACCGAAATTACGGTTATCACCATATAACATTGACTTTTTACCTTCAACTGTATTTGATTTTATATGACATTCATTTAATATTTTACCTGCTTCAATATATAATTGATATGCTTTATCATATTCACCTTCTTTATATAATGATAATGATTCATTTAAAATATTAATACCATTTTCTCTATCAATATCTATTTTGTTTAACATAAAAATTCTGTTTTATATAATATAAATATCATAAAAAAAATTATTTCACATATATTTATTATTATATATAAATAATAATTTATTATTTTATAAAATTTAATACAATGTATACAATTAAAACATACGGTTTACAAGAAGTAAAAAAAGGACAAACAGGTAAAGGTTTATTAATTGAAAATGATGGACATATTATAGGAAATGTTGACACAATACAACAAATAAAGGAAGATATAGAACATCATAATAAATTTGTAATACCTGATAAATTTACTGTTAAAGCGATTTTTCAAAAATATGGAATAAAAAATGCTAATGGCAGAGTTTACCCTGAAGAAATTTTAAAAAGAGAAGTTGATAAATACATAAACACTAAAATAAAAACACGTGCATCTATAGGTGCTTTAGACCATCCTGCGTGTTTGGAACCTGATACAAAAATTTTAACAAAAAATGGTTGGAGTTTTATACAATATATTAAAGAAGGAGATTCTATATATACATTAAATAAAAATAATGAATTAGAAATTAAATGTGTTAATAAAAAAATAGAATCTTATTATGAAGGTACTATGATTAGATTACAATGCCAAGATTTTGATTTAACAGTAACACCTAATCATAAATTCCCAATATATGACAATAATTTTAAGTTTATTGATTTTTATACAACACAAGAAATTTTTGATAATAAAATCCCAAATCAAGAACAATGTTATTTATTAAAAATGACACAACCTATTGTTAATTCTAACATAAAAGATGTCAATAATGATAATTCAAAACTAATTAATTTAAAATTATTATTACTTTCAGAAATACCATATCAAGGTATGGTATATTGTGTTGAGGTTGATAATCATAATTTTTATGTTATGGGGTTAGATGGTAATTGTATTTGGACAGGAAATTCATCAACATTATCTGGACATGATGTTAGTCATGTTATAACAGATTTACAATGGCAAGGTTGTACATTAATTGGTGAAATGGATTTACATTTATCACATGGTTATCGTAAATATGGTGTTATATCAACATCAGGTGATAAAGTTGCAAATTTAATTATTGATAATATATTAATAGGTGTATCGTCTCGTGCTGTTGGTTCTGTTGAAGAAAAATTAGGTGTTTTAATGGTAGGTGACGATTTAGAATTGTTATGTTGGGATGTTGTAATGGAAAATTCAACACCTGGTGCACATATTGGGTTGTCTATGGATGATTTACAACAATTCATAGAAAGTGATGAAACTAATATAAATAAACCTATTATTAATGAAAAAATTAACAAAATTAATAAAATTTTATTATAAAATATAAATATTTTTTTTAATTTTTAAAAAATATACTATTTATAAAAAAAAAGTAAAATAATTATAAAGTAATAATTTACAATGGCTAAGAAAGAAATTAGAACAAAGTATATTAAATCTTTAATTGCCGATAAAACATCGTTAAGTCAAATACTTGAAGAATCAACTAAAGATTCTTTAGATAGTTTACTTGATGATAAAGTAAATCGTCATTTAAGAAAAATGCTTGCTGAATCTGAAGATTCATATACAGAAGAAGAGGTTTCACCTCAAGAACCTATATTAGATACTGAAACTGAAGATAACATCGAAGATGTTGACATGGAAAGCAGTGAAGACACTGAATGTGAAGACGGTGTTTGTGACACTGAAACTGAAGAAGAAAATGTTTGGGATGATGTTGAAGATTGTAAGGATGACGATGGTGAATATGACCTAAGAGGTAAAGATATCGATACAGTTCTTAAAATTATTCAATCAATGGATGAAGATGATGTAGTACGTATTATCAAAAATGATGACGATACTGCAACAGTAGACGTTGAAGGTGAAGAAGAATTTATTATCGATGTAGATGGTGAAAACTTTGACGGAGAGGAAACTGATGAGGATTCTGTTGAAGATGATGAAACCACATTTGAAATTGATTTCGATGAAGAAGAAGAAATAGAAGATGATGAAGAATCAGAAGATGATGAAACTACATTTGAAATTGATTTCGATGAAGAAGAATCAGAAGATGATGAAGATGATTTAATGAATGAAGGTAACGTAAATTTAGGTTACACAACACAGTACCAAAAGAAAACTGCTATGACTATGCCTTCTGATAAAGACGATGCTGATAGTCGTTTTGATAAGGGAGCACCTAAAGGTGGTAGCAATAATGGTAGACGTTGGGTTGGTACTAAAGGTGCTAATAACGGAAATCCTTATTCTAAAAAAATTGACGAATGTGGAAAACCTGAATTAGTATTTGAATTTGAACTTGATGAAGAACCTATGGAAGAAACACACACTCGTGGAATGGCAAGAAAACATAATAGTGTTGGACGTACAGAAGTTCCTAACACAAATTGTCAATCTGATGAAACAGATACACGAAATGTTTTTGTAGCAGGTTCTCAAAAAAGAAATTGCTCACGCAATAATGTAAACGAAAATAAAATTCAAAACATTACACGTAAAGCAAATGCTATTTTAGCAGAAAATAAAGAATTAAGAGAAATTGCAACAGAAATTAAAAATAAATTAAATGAAGCTGTTGTAATTAATAGTAGTTTAGCAAAAGTTATTAAACTTATGACTGAAAATTCTACTACTAAAAACGAAAAAATTGATATTTTAAATCGTTTTAACAAAGTTACTAGTTTAAATGAAAGTCGTGAATTATATTCACGTATTTCTGAAGAATTAAAGAATAGTCATAACATAAATAACAAAAATATGTTAAACAACACATTAACAGAAACAAAAAGTGAAAATAAAAATTTAATAATTGAAACTAATATGTTAAGTCAAGACAATGAATTAAAACAAGTACTTGATTTACAAAGAAGATTATCAAATTTATAAAAAAATTAATAAAAAATAATAAAAATTTATAACTTTTTGAAAAACTGTTATATTTATAATATATAATAAAAATATTAAAATTAAAATAATGAAACAATTACTTACATCTGGTGCAGTAGGAACAATAGAACTTAATGCACAAAAGAAAATTAGAAAAGATATTCAAGAACGTTGGCAAAGACTTGGTTTAGTTGAAGGTTTACAAGGAAATGTTAAAGAAACTGTAGCAACTCTTTATGAAAACCAAGCTAAACACTTATTGAAAGAAGCAACTGCTTCTGATAACAGTGGTTCATTTGAAACAGTAGTATTCCCATTAATTAGACGTGTATTCTCTAAATTGTTAGCAAATGATATAGTATCAGTTCAAGCAATGAACTTACCTATCGGTAAATTATTCTATATCAAACCTGTTACAAGTGAAAGAGATTGGGATATGAAAGATGGACTTGCAGGTTCTACTGGAAGACATCACGGTTTGATGGGTTATGAAAGAACTAACAGAAACACAGAAAATGGTGACAAAGTTAATCGTTATTATTTACCTGATGAAACTATTAACACAGTTGTTGTTGACGGAACTGAAACATTACCTGAAGTTACTCAATATATGAAAAAATCTTTATATGACTTATTCTATGATGATTTCTTATATGATAATTCAAAGGGTAAGATAACTATCAATGTTGGTGAAGCAAGTCCTGTTCAAATCAACATGATGGGACAATATGAACCAATTGAAATAGCTAATGTACCTGTTTTCAACGGAGATGGTTCAGTTCGTGAATTAATGCTTGAATTAAAAGGTTTCCATAGTTATAACCCTGGAAAATTAACAGGCCCTGATGGTAATGAAATGGATACTGAAACTTTCTTAGCTTCTTTAAAAGTTATAACTAAAGCTGCTATCGAAGGTGATGAAAAATTTACTTCTTTCGCTGAAGGTGAATCAGTTCCATTTAGAGTTTTATCACAAAAATACGGTGAACAATTAGTAAACTGGAACCAACAAGATATTACTGATAGAAAAGGTAATTTATATATAGTTCTTGACTTAGTTAAAGCTGTTAAAAAACAAGGTTTAGCTGTTGACGGATACATAGGAGTAAACCCTGAAAAACTTACTGATATTAACACTCAATTCCAAATTGCTTGGGCTAGTTACGATAGTTTAGAACTTGAAACTGAAATGGGTGAAGTTTCATTCCAATTAACTTCAGTTGACGTTGGTGTTGAAGAAAGAAAATTAAGAGCTACTTGGTCTCCTGAATTAGCACAAGACGTTTCTGCATTCCACAATATAGATGCTGAAGCTGAATTAACTGCTATTTTATCAGAACAAATCGCTGCTGAAATTGACCGTGAAATTTTAAGAGATATCAGAAAATCTGCTCCTTGGACAGCAAGATGGGATTATAACGGATGGCAAAGATTAGGAACTACTTCTACAGTTTACACTCAAAAAGACTGGAACCAAACATTGATGACTAAGATTAACCAAATCTCAGCACAAGTTCAAAAAGCTACTTTAAGAGGTGGATGTAACTGGATTATAGTTTCTGCTGAAATCTCAGCTGTATTGAATGACTTGGAATACTTCCACGTAACAGATGCTGCTGCTGAAACTGATACTTACAACATGGGTATCGAAAAAATCGGTGCATTACAAGGACGTTACAATGTAACTGTTGACCCTTATGCTCCACACTGGTCATTGATTATGGGACACCACGGAACATCATTGTTAGATACAGGATATATCTACGCTCCATATGTTCCTATGGCATTGACTCCAACAATGTATAACCCATTCAACTTTGCTCCAATCAAGGGTATTGCTACAAGATACGCTAAAAAGTTGGTTAACAACAAATACTATGGTGCAATTAGATGTGATGGTTTGATGCATTATGATGTTAAAGAATTGAGATAATTGAAAAGTATATAAATTCTTTATATTTAAACCTCCTAAAATTTTTAGGAGGTTTTTTTTTGTAACATTTTTTGAGTTTCGATTGTAGAATATTATATATTTATTATATTATGGGAGAAGAATTATCTAATAAAATAAAAACTAATATATGTAAAGAATATCTTGAAACAAATGTTAGTATTGAGAAATTAGGATTGAAATATCATTTAGGTAAAAAGAAAATTAAAGATATATTGTTTGAAAATAATATAACTATAAAAAATAAGGGTGGACAAAAATTAAAAAAACAATATACAATTTTAGACTATAAAATTGAAAAATACCCTAAAGAAAATGGTTATTATTATATAGCAAAAGACAAAAATAGTGATTTTTCAACTAATGATTATATGAATAAATCTGGTGTTTTAACAAGTTATATAAAAAAAAATTACAATGTTAAAATACCTAATTTGCATTATCGTAGACAATACTATATGGAAACAGGTAATTATTGGTGGGAACAATATTTTGATATAATCAAAAAAGAAAATAACCAATTAAAAAAATGTCCTTATTGTGATTGGACTACAATTGATATTAATAATAATAGTGGTGCTTTTGAAACACATTTATTAAAAATTCATAACATAACTAAATTAGATTATCTCCAAAACCACCCTGAAGATAAAGATTATTTTAAAACAGTAAATACTGTTAAACAAAGACAAATTGATGACAATACTGATAATTATGTAATTTGTAAAATATGTGGTAAAAAATTAGCAAGAATTGATTCACATCATTTAAGAACACATAATATAACTAAACAAGAATATATTACATTATATCCAAATGATAGTTTATTATCAATTAATTATAAAAATCTTGCCACACAACAAGCAAAAGAATTAAATAACAATCAAAAATTTCATAAATTATCTAAACCTGAAAAAGAAATTACAGAATTTATAAAATCATTTAATTTAGAAATTAAATCTGATAGGAAAATTTTAAATGGATTAGAAATAGATATTTATATACCCTCATTGAAAATAGGCTTTGAATTTAATGGTTGTTTATGGCACTCTGAAAAATATGGTAAAGATAAAAATTATCATTTAAATAAAACATTGAAATGTTCAGAACAGGGCATTCAATTATACCATATATTTGAAGATGAATATCATTATAACAAAAAAGCATTATTTAATAAAATACAAAATATTATTAAATGTAATAATAGTATAAAAATACGGTCTAATAAATGTATTATACAAGAAATTACAAAAAAAGAAAGTGATAAATTCTTAGAAGAATATCACATACAAGGAAAAACTAATAGTACTATTTATTTAGGTGCTTTCTATGAGAATGAATTAGTAGCAGTAATGTTATTTTTAAAAGAAAAACAAAATAATTGGAATTTAAATCGATTTGCTACTTCTGATAAGTATTATATATACGGTATTTCAGGTAAAATGTTTAAATATTTTAAAAAAAATTATGTATATAATATTATAAAAAGTTTTGCCGATAGACGTTGGACTAATAACATGCACGATAATTTATATACTAAATTAGGTTTTCAATTAACTAAAATATTACCACCTGATTATCGTTATTTTAATTCAAAAGTAGATAGATATAAACGATTCCATAAATTCTTATTTAGAAAACAGATATTATATAAAAAATATAATTTACCTTTAATTATGACTGAATCAGAAATGACTGAAAAATTAGGTTATACAAAAATATATGATTGCGGATTGTTAAAATATGAATATAAAAAGGAGACTCTTAAATGAATCTCCTTTATTTATTTTATTTCAATTACTTCTTAGATTTTTTATGTTTAAATTCGTTTAAATATTTACCATAACCATAAGAATGACCGTCATTAAAATTATCAATCATATCACGCAATTCTTTAGGATTTTTTGCTTTATTAAATCCATTTTGTGCATAAGTTTCACAATCAGCAACTTTATCATTATATTTATTATATTCTTCAGGATTATTATCATAATCCATATCCATTATTTTTTTATCATATTTACCAGCAACTGCACCAATTGCATACTGTCCTTTAGGTGTATCACCTATTTCATTAAGTATTTGTAAAACAGATTCTTTAATAATTTTGTGTAAATTAGATTCTGTTAATCTTATTTTTCTACTATTCATTATTTTTGTAATTATATATAATTATTTATTTTTTTCTGTCCATTTTCTAAAAAGTATATTACCTTTTAAATATGCTTCTTCTTCTAATTTTAATAATTTATTATCATTAATAATTTCTTCACCTTGATAATCATCAGATTTTAATCTATTTTCTAAATTTTGATAATGATGTATTAATTCGTGAGCAATACTACGTAAAACATCTTTTAACCATCTATTATAAATATAAACAGTAATAGTATTATCATTAGGGTTGTAAAATGCTGTTTTATTAAATAAATGATATTCATCTTGTTTAGAATTATTTAATATAATTTTAGGGTAAGGTGTTATATTTAAATTTTTACCCATAAATTGTATTAAACTTTTAATATGTTTTTTGTATAAAGAATATTTATTTTTCATTTAAAATTTTTTTAATACTATTATTAATAGTTTCATTTAAAATTTTATCAGAAACCTTATCAAACATATTTAAATAAACTAAATTAGATAATTTACCTTTAAAATCATCAATTAACGAAATAATTCCACTATATTTATTATTTTTTATTTTTTCTTCAAAATTTGAAATTAAAGAAAACACGTTTTGACATAATTGAGATAAATCTTTAGTTTTTTTAACTGATAATTTAAGTGAAAAATCATTAAAATTAGGTAAACCTGTAAACCCGAAAGATTGTTCAGCAAGTTTATCAGCAAAATCCATTATAGTATCACGAATTTCATCTGCTTGTTTATGTTCGTGTATCTTTTTTGTTGAATAATGTATCATTTTACACATATCCGAATAAAGATATAGTTTAAATACTACATTAGCGACTTCCTTTCTATCTAATTTCATAAAAAAATGTTTATTATAAATAGTTATTTTTTAAGTTATTTTGTTCAAATAACACATTATTATTAATATTATTATAATTTTTATCACATGTATAAAATTTAAAAGATTTTAAATAACCATTAAAACTACCACCAAATTCTTTTTCAAGATATAAAACATATTCAGGTATTTTTTGACAATCTTCATAAACAACATCAGCTAAACCTTGTGTACCACCACCTATAGAAATGTTAAAAGGTACACTTTCTTGTTTTTCATAAATATCATTTAAACGCCTTAAAGATAACATAGGTAGTTCTTTACTATACAAAACTAATTTACCATTAACATACAGTAAAATTCTCATAGTATCAAGTAATTCATTATAATAATCAGCATAGACATTGCCATAAGGTATAATTCTAATTGAAATGGTTGCCCATTCATCAATATTTACCATATTAGGTAAACTCCATTCTGATACGACTTCATAATTATCATCTTTTTCACAATTTTTTACAAGATATTTATAACCTATAGAACCATCTTGTTTTAATTGAAATGCTAAAGCATTACGATATAAATCTGCAATAATATTATATTTTGCATTAGATTTTTGTTTTAATTCTTTTATAGTACGAGTAGTATAACCACCCTTTGCTTTGTGCATTAAGATAAAATAATTATCAGTTAATAATTGTTTTTCCATAATTAAAGTATCATCAGTTTCAACATTACCATCGTGAGAAACAGTATAACCATTTTTTGCTTTATGATAAGTAATAAATTTATTATTAGTATTAATTAAATCAACTTGTTCATTTAAAAACACATTATTACTTGTAGTTAAATTTGTAGTTAAATTATTTTTATAATAATTCCACCATTTATTTTCACTTCTTGTACCGATATAAAAGAAAATACCATTATTATCAGGATAAATATCATTTAAAGTTGGTAATACATCATCATTTACATAATCCTCACCAAAATAATTATCATTATACTTTTCATTTATATCATTACTATCCCATCCATCTGAATTATAATCATTATCACTATATTTTTGTTTAAATATAGAATAGTCAGACTTGTATATTTTAGGTTTTAATGTAAATTCTAAAGTCCAACCATTATCAACATGTGTTGGTAATATATTATAATCACAACCATCGTTTAATTTAAAAAATCCTTGATAAAACCCCCCTTGTAATTTGGCTACTTTAATACCATCTTCTTTTACTATTTTAGCATCATAAGAATATATTTTATTATTACCATCCACTTTATTTAAGTGCAATCTTAAATCATCAGGTGGTAAAACCATTTTAGAATTATTAAACAAATCTAAATATTCTTCATTATCAATTTCATTTTTATCATACAAAATTAAACCATTATCAACCCCTGTTAACCCTATATTATTTAAAGTAACACCATTATTAATAGAATGTTCCCAAACATATCCATCTTTAGATAATAATTCATCACCATCAACACAATTTTCATCATTAGTGTCAATATATACAGATAAACATTCCTCATCTAAAATTCCATCATCACCTTTATAATATTGTTTAGGGTTATAAAGATAATGGTCCCAATAATCAGTTTCTAAAACTTTTATTTTAAATTGGGTATCTAGTTCCTTTAAAAAATTATTCATGTTTATAAAATTATTCTACATATAAATATCAAAAAATTTAATTATATTTATATTTATAATATATATAATTCATGTTATTAAAATGAAATATAAAACTATTAAATTATCTGAAACACAATATAAAACAATAATAAACGAAGATTATCCGTTTACTTATTTAGGTACACAATCAAGTGAAACTAATCATGGTAGTGAAGTATCAACTGAAGGACCTGATGTTGTTGATAGTTCTGAATTTAAACCATTACCAACAACAGGAGATAAAGTAGCACAAAGTTTAACAAATCGTACATGGTGGAATCGTGGTTACGGTAAAAAAATATAATTACTTAAAAATCAAATACACATGATTTTAGAAGATACAAATAAAGCATTAACTAACCATATACCTTGGCATTTACCACCAGGGGTACGTTCTCATTTAGAAAATGTAAAAAAAAATAACGATAAAACTAAATTAACAAAAAACCATACAACTAAAGAAGCATGGGACCACTTAATCGATATTTTAGAAATGGATAATAATAATGGTATTAAAACTAATGAAATGAAACGTATTAAACATTGGTTTGATACACATTATAATAGTACAAACACAAAACAATATGAATTATATGGTGGTGATGTAATGAAAAATTGGGTTAATAATCAATTAAACAGTGCTCGTACTTTAATTAAACAACAAAAAGAAATAGAAAAAGCAATGGGGAAACAAAATACCTATAAAAAATCACACGATGTTGATAGACAAACAACTATTACTAAATTAATTAAATCAGCACCTAATTATAACCCAACATCAGGGAATAAATTAAATAGATTAAAAGAATTATCAGCATTAAATGAAAATATAAATAAGATAATTGTTTTAAACGAAGAACAAATAAAAAATATAATAAAATTATTAAAATAAAATATTTATATAAAAAGAAATATTATGAGAAGTAATCTTGAAAAATATTCAATGGATGGTACTGAAGCAATGCCTTACGGTAGACATCAACAAGAAATTAGAAGTGATTATCAAAGAACTAATCAATACAACGAAAATCATCCAGATGCTTTATCTCCATTACATGATAATGGTGAAGGTAGACCTGGACAAGGTAAAGGTACAGGACATGGAGGACATGGACATTGGTTACCAAACAGTGATGGACCATTAGGTGTTTATAATTATTCAAATTTTGACACTGCAATTGCAAGTGGTGCAGGTAACGAGGATGATAATAAAGCAAGAAATATTGCTTTAACACGTAGTTTATATAACGAAAATAACCCATATGGTGCAAATATTGATACTTCTTTAAATGTTAATGAAGGACAATTTGTACTAAGATAATTAAAATACAAATAAAATGCTTTTTTTAGGATTATTAGAAGAAAAATTATTAAGAGAATCAGCATCTGTTGAGAATGTGGTTCGTGCGATGGATAACCATAATAAAGTGATAATTAATTATCATTCAAAAGGTGAAAATAAAAATACAGGTTCTCGTATTATAGAACCTGTTGCTTATGGTTTAACATCAGCAGGAAACCCTGTTATTAGAGCATTTCAACCTTTTGGTGATACAACTACAAAAACACCTGGTTGGAAATTTTTTAGGTTAGATAGAATAAGTTATTGGGAAGAAACTAATGTAAATTTTGGTAAAATTCCTGATTATAATGAAGATGAATTAAACGCTGACGGAGATAAAACTATGTCAGTAGTAATCAAAACATATAATAGTACTATTAAACCTAAAGAAATTGATAATTTAAATAATGGTCCTAAAACAAAAGAAAAAATATTTAAAACAAAAGGTGATAATTCATTAGAACTTGGTAAACGAAACCTTGAGTTAATTAAACAACAACAAAAAGATAAAATATTTAAACCTCAAGGTGATAAGTCTATTGATATAGGTAAACGTAATTTAGAATTATTAAAAAATCCAATTAAAATAGATTTGGACAACAATAAAAAGGTAGGTAATAATTTTAATATGTATACCAATAATACACAAGATACAAATGGACCACGTTTTGCTGACCAAAGTTATAAACCAATAACAAATAAAAATATATCAGGTTCTGTTGAAAATGGGGATATTTCTCAAAAAGAACTTGATAAAGCAAGAAACCAAATTTATAAAGATTATTCACATGAATTAAATAATAATGAATTTGATACATATTTAAAAGATAATCCAATTGTTGATAAGAATCAAAAAATTAAAGATAAAAGATGGGAAAAATCAGCAGATAGTCGTTTTTTAAATCGTAAAAATTCAAATAATCGTGAAATACTTGATTATAAAAAATAAAATTGATAATTTATATAAATTTATATAAATTATATATTATAAAACAATATAATTATGGCAAATAAGAATTTAGATTTACTTAATATAGCAAAACAACAAAAACAAGGGGGTACCACAACAAATACTATTAAAAAACCCCCTCAACCTAGTAATATATTAGCAATTTCACAAGATGTGAATTATCTTGAAAGTTTAATAAATGGTAATATAAATGAAAATAATTCATATTTCTTACAACAAAACGAACAAAAGGTATATGACCCAATGGAAGAAATGAAAAGTATACAAGAAGGTGAAAAATTTAATGTACAAGAAAGTAAATTACCATCAGCTATATTAAAATCATTATTAGAATCACCGTTAGATATGCCAACAATTACTGAAGAACAAAGTATTATGGACGCTGACACCCATAATAATGTGCTCAGAATTATGCAAAATCTAGAAGCAAGAGATAATGGTAATACATTTATTACGGAAACTACCCAAAAAAACGAAACTACTCAAATAAGTAATGAAACTAATATTAACTATATTGAAAATATTATAGATAAAAAATTTAAAGAATTAATGAGTGTTATCGATTCTAAATTAAATAATAATACACTGAAAATAATGAAATTAGGTGATAATTTTACATTTATTGACGATAATAATAATGTTTATGATTGTAAATTAACATATAGAGGTAAAGCAAAAACTAAGAAAAAATAAAAGAGAGTTATTTTAACTCTCTTTTTTTATTGTTTAGTTAATTCAAATTTCCACTCTTCAAAAAATCTTTTTCCCCAATTAATTAAATCATTTAAATCATTAAAATTTTTAATATAACCTTTTTTACCAAATTGAGAAATAATTCTAAAATCTCCCTTATAACTATTTTCTTTTTCAGTTATGTTAATTATAACATAACATTCATCTCCTTGAATTGGTAGTTTAAGACTACAAAAACCTTCTCTTTTTAATTGAGTTATTCCTGTTTTTAATATGTTATTAATATTAATATTAATATCTATCATGTTATTTTTTATATTATAGGTTTATTTATTTATAAATATTATTATTACAGAAAATGTAACATTTTTTAAATTTATTTGTATACTATATGTATATAAACTTAAAATTTTTAAATTATGTTATCTGAAAATAAAATTACAGCAAATTATTTGAATTTCATTAAATATTTAGAAAAATATGAATGTTATTCCGAACAAATGTTTATTGAATTAGGTGAAAAAATAAAATACGCACCATATAATATGTCATTAGAACATGGGGGAGCAGAACCTGGGTCTATGATTAATATTACATTAAATTTTTTATGTAAAATTGCTGTAGAAATAAATCAAAAAGTTTTCATAGGTAATGATGGGAAAATTAATTACCCTAATTTAGCCGTTAATCAAAAAATGTTAATGCGTGTATTATTATTAAGTAATATAGCAAAAGCAGATATGTTTGTTGAAAACCCTAGTGAATGGCATAAAAAAAATTTAGGTAAAATGTATGATTTTAATACAAATCTTAAAACTAAATTAAATTTAGGACAACGAAGTTTATATCTATGTCAAAAATATGGTATAATATTAGAAGAAGAAGAATATGAAGCATTTTTAAGTTTAGATGAAGATAATAATAACAGTGAACGTTTTCAAACACCGTTATATTCAATAATAAAAACAGCAAAAATGTTCACCCAAGTTAATTTAAGACAAGAATATTTAAATAATAAAACTACAAATACTATTGAAATTTAACCAAATCTAAATTTAGATTTGGTTTTTTTATTTTAATACTTTATATTATTAATAATAATTTGATAAAAATAATTTTTATGACAACAACAGAAATTGTAGCAAAAGAACAAATATTAAAATCATTATTACAAGATTGTAATACAACAATTAACGATAAAATTATATATAGACAAACTTTGAGAAGTGAAGAAGAAAGAAATTTAATGGATAGTGAAATTAAACGTTATCGTGATGAGGTACTTACACCTCTACAAGATAAAATATGTGATTTAACAAACGAAAAATTCACAGCTGTTGGATTAACAAATAATTTTACTTGGAAAATTTAAAATGAAACGTTTTTGGAAAAATTTAAAAATTTTTTTAGTAGGTTTATTTGGAGGTATGAAAATTACCGAAGATGAAACATTACACCAATCAGGATTAGATAGTGATGGTTCTATAGGTATAAATCAACAAATTACTGATAGAACTGTTGCTAAAGCATTGTTAAAAGGTGAATTAACTCAAGAAGTTATTGATTTACGTTATAGAACATATTTAGTAGCAAGAGAATCAAAACATTATAATTATTTTTCACCTACATTAGCGAAAAAGAAGAAATTAAATGATTATAAATACGCAACTAACTCAATTTCTTTAGATGATAATAGAGAAATTGTTACAATACAAAACAATAACTCAAGTATTGAAAATATAGAAGAAGCATTATTACGCATAAACGATGATGGTAAATATTCAGAATATACACCTAATTATACTATTATTATTAATAGAAATAAAAAAATAACACCTAGATTTTTATTAGAAAAATTTATAACAAAAATAGTAGTAAAAAAAGGTGATAACGAATATTCTTCAGTGTTAGATTTATATGTATCTAAATACCCAAATTTAAATATACCAGCATCTAAACCTTTTATTAAAGAATTAGAACGTATAATTGATAATGGCATTCGTTCAGATATATTTGAAATTAATACAATAGAATTTGAAACAAGTAATGCTTATAAAATTGATGATATGTATCATTTTGAATTTGGTGATATACAATTAGAACGTATATTTGAATTTAATGGTTGTTACATAATCAGATTAATCACAAATATTATTGATGGCGGTACAGATAAAACAGAAGAATTTTATTCTGAACGTATGGCTAAAAGATATGAAAATAAAGAAAGTAAAAAATTAACTTATCATGTTGATGTTAATGCGCAAATTAGAACATATGTTTGTGCCGATTGTGGAAAAACAGTTACCTACGATGCACGTGCATTAGATGCTATGAATGCAAGTGATGATTTTAGTGATGGTAAAATTACTGAATATTTAGATTTTGAAATGACTGAACACGAATTTGGTAGAATGTTGTGTAAAGATTGTGCTATGAAAGAACATGAAAAAATTTATAAAAATGTAATAAATAATATTAATAAATAACAAAAGTGAACTGCACCCACCTAAAGGATGGGTGCTTCCTGATTCAATGACATCACTTGCATAACGATTTCTCGTAATGTAGAGGCATTGTCTCCACAGGCGTTTATTTCCGTAGTTCCTACGGTATTATACTGCTTAGTAAAATAATATTCTAAATTTAATGCAGCATTAAAATCTCTATTATGATATGTACCACATTCAGTACATACCCATTCTCTATCAGATAATTTGAGAAACTTATTTATTGTACCACATGATGAACACGTTTTACTACTTGGATACCACTTATC